>Ga0155257_165_pt2 | contig 15305 bp, 7 predicted proteins | sample RifCSPhighO2_02_FD_106225 | JGI IMG/M metagenome (GOLD analysis project Ga0155257, IMG submission 106225) | Candidatus Roizmanbacteria bacterium RIFCSPHIGHO2_02_FULL_39_9
CCTGTGCTTGCAGTATTTTGTTTTTTCAATTCGATTTCATTATTGATATGAATAACTTTCCCGGCGTTTTCTACACTTGCCGAATTTATACTGCTAGGAAGCGCGACATAACTCGAATCACCTGGAGGATGAATAAAAATGTCAGCACCGACCAATGATCTATACCCACACTCATTTCGATACTTTAGATCAAGAATTATTTTTTTGCTTGTTTGTAATACATTTGTAGGAGACAAGGAAGGTATGGGGGTGGGAGTGGGAATGTTGCTTGGTACGGTACTTGGTCTTACAGTAGGACTCACATAGCCTGAAGATAAATCATTGATGTCAAAAGTGAATTCTACCTCCTGATCTGAATGTATATTTTCAATAAAACATCCGCCCGGAATTCCACCATCTGCTCCGCTCAAACAGCTCACACGGCGAGCTAAATTAGATGGATTATTCCCTGCTTTATAAAAAAGCAGGGTCACAATGTAATCCCTATATGGCTGCACGTGAACAAAACGGGAATACACTCTCGCATTAAGGGGTATCTCACCAGAATCGATCGTTTTATTTCCGTCTCGAACGTCGACTATTTTCATTTCCACTCTGTCAATCTTTTCCGTTGGACTTTTGTAATAGATCCCATCTATTCTTTCTGTAATCTTGAACGTGCTTTGGATGGGAGACGGTGTTGGCGTAGGAGAAGGCCGTTGCGTCGGAACAGGAGTATAGGTTGGATACCCGGGAGGGGCTGTCGGCTGGGGAGTATTACTAACATAGGGAACGGTCGGATAGGCGGTGGTTGTGGGATAAGGAGTAATCGTGGGAGAACTAAAAGGTGTAGCAGATGGATAAGATGCTATTGTGGGGGTCGGCGGCGTGGTGTAACATGTCTCGGATGTATGGGTAGAAGTACAGTATGCGGGACTTGACAGATGACAGGCGGCCGACCGCTCGGCTCTCCATTGTGTAGCTCCTTTTTGTCTATCGGTTCCGCCTCCCCACACATTAGTAAATAATGTCCTCACTTCTTCACTTGCACACTCGCCTGCACAGTACCAATTACTTCCTTCGGGGTCAGTAGAGGGACACGCATATACGTCTGCGGCATACGAACGGGTCGTCTGTTTATTCCTTCGCAAAAGTACACTTGAAACAACGGTAGATATCCCAATTACCACAAGAGAGATGATCGTTAAAGCAGTCATTATCTCACCTCTTTGAGAGTTCTTCATAATGATCTCGAGTAGCAAAACTCAAACAGCAAGTTTATTAAATAATATAAAGAAAATAAAATCAAAAATCAAATCTCAAACTAGCGCGGAATAAAGATAGTTTTCTTTACTCCATCAGTTCCCACTATCTCTATAGGAATCCATTCTATCTCACTCAAATCAAACTCTCCATAACTATAGTTTTCATTTGAACTTGCTCTTACACCCTTTGAAATCGGCTGAAGGCTTTTTTGCAGAAGATCCGCTACCTTCTTCTCCTGCTGCTTCTTGTTATCAAAAGATAATTGAGCCAAAAAATTGGGAACAGTCACTCTGGCATAATAATTAACACTGTCCTTCAACCTCGCAAAAAAAGTGGTATCAATTCGAGGAGAATCAGCGATAAACACATTTTTAATAAATAAAGTAGAAACAAAAAAACTTATGATAATTGCGAGTGATAACTTTGAGTATTTGTTGAATATATTTTTCATATTAGGGATTGAGTATTATATAAAAATTAAATATGGGATCCTTCCCGCCTGGATATGTTTGGGGCAGTGTAATTACTGAACATTTTGGTTTATCCGCATAGTTAGGATCGGTGGACAAATAACAGAATGCTCCCGTATAAAGAAATCCATCATTTTTGTGTTTGAATTCCAGAGTATCGGTTGTTGCTTGGTTTATTCCGACTTTTATATCGTTCAGATTTATATCCTTGGTAGCTATCTCCTCTATCAGTTGAGCACTTGTCGTTAGTTTATAGACTTTAAATGAAGGGTTCGTATTGACGCGTATATCTTGTATTGGATGCAAAACATACAAAGTAAACTTTGCTTGCGAAGTTCTTATTTGTTGATCACAGTAGGTTTTTACGTCGATCTGACTTTTGCACTGATCCGTATCAAAATAGTGAGTGACATTGCAGTTGCCCGACTGGCAGTCGGAAAAGACCTTTACTGCTTCATTTGGCGCTGGACACATTCCTTCGTAACAACCGGCGCTTGGCGGTGAACCAGTGGGCGTCGGTGTAGGAGTCAAGGATGGTGTCGGAGATTTTTGCGGAGTCGGAGTTGCAGAGGGAGGAGTAGATGAATAACTAGGCGAACAATTGTTCGGGTAGCGATACAATAAGTCATGTTTTTCAATTTTTCCATCAGAGAACCTTGCTTCGATATGGTAATCAACACTATTAGATCCCTTGCTGCGCGGATCGACTTTCTTTGGCTGGATATCATTTTGTGCCATCGGCCCCTCTCTTTTCCCAATACTTGCATCTATGAAAAGCTCTGGCCATTCATTGGTAAGACTATACACATAAATTTCGGCAGGAGTATTTGCTGGACAATTGATCCCATAGCCTAATCTATCGCCAGAAGCTGGTATTGTAGGTGTAGGAGTTGGAGTAAGAGTAGAACCTCCTGGAGTAACCGAAGGCCCTTTTGTTGGACTTGGCCCAGGAGTTGGCGACTTGTAAGGAGTAATCGTTGGGGTTGCACCACACTCGGTGTGAGATGAACACTTCAGGCTTTTTGGATTTGGGTTATTTGTATCTGTCGAACACTCACCTGCATCTTTTTCTGATTGGGAACAGGTTACCCACGCGCAAGCTGCTCCACTACATTTCCTAATGAATTGGGCTTGATCTTGAGTATTGACTACAGCACAAGATGTCCCACTTTGACAGTATCCATTCGGATTGAGACACCTCTGCGGCTGCGGACTGTTATCTTTACACTGGTCGTCATTTGCGCAACATGCCGGGTCACATCCTCCATTTACGTTTAGTTTGCCGGCGGGACAATTGGGAGTTGGAGAAGGAATTCCACAAGAAGTGGTAGACTGACAAACTGATGCACCAATCCCACAGTTCCCCGCTTTTTCATTCCTCCACTCGTCTGAGCCATCAGGAGGATAGGTCCCATTGAACAAATCACGTATCGATTGATCCGCGCATTCTCCTGCACAGTACCATTTCGAGTTATCATCAGGATTGGGACACGAGGTAGCCTCTAAGGCTTTAGAGGTGATCGTCTGTTTATTTCTTTGGAGAAGCGCAGTCGAAATAACGGTAGAAACTCCGATCACCACAAGCGAGATTACCATCAAAGCAGTCATTATTTCGCCTTTTTTATACTTCTTCATTTGATAATTTAAATTGGTTTGGAAATTGAAAATTCTTACTACTATATATAGTATTATTATAATAATGTTTAAGAAAGTCAAAGCATTAAAGGATTTTGTCAGTGATTTTTTAGGAAGAAAGACCTCACACCATATTAAAATAGCCCTTACCCTCATGCTTTCTTTCTTTATTACATCATTTTCTTCCCAAACCCTTTTCTTTTCTAACACTCCACGGATTGATAGTTATAAATTGGCCTCAGCGGTAAAACAACTCGGCTCTCTCCTGACAGGAAGCTTCCTTGCCGAATCTGCTCCCACAGACTCCACCTGTGTAACCTCAACTAATATAGATGCAGCAGGATCGTATAAATTCTGCGCTGAGTCACCTGAGCTTGCGCAAGGAATCACCATCGCAAGTCCAGACGTCTCACTCTACTGCGAAGATAAAATAATTAGCGGTAGCAAAGCCCCAGATAGTATCGGTATCACCATCAACCAAAGCAACGTATCTATCTTCGATTGTAACGTGAACGGATTTTTCATCGGGCTACTGGCTCAGAACGTAAACAATATAACTGTTAAAGGCGGGAACTATTCCGATAATTCATACGGCTCAGAAGTAGCAAGAGATAAGGGGAGTCAAAGTGATTTGAAAGAAAACCTTGGCAGACAGAATCAAAAAACAGGAGCAGGTGTTTTTTTTGAGCAAGTTTCGGATTCACACATAATAGATGTCGAGGCAAATGCATCTGTCGCCGGCCTTATTCTCTCAAACAGCAGTCGCATAGAAGTGGGCGGAGGAAACTTTTCTGACAATTCAGGCTGGGGAATCAAACTCGCAAGAAGTAGTAACAATACGATAACCGGCGTCAGCGCAAACAATAACTATCGCTGGTGCATCGATGGGGATGGAAAGCCGGGGGCAGGGTGTGAAACAGCTGGAATTCTTCTTGTTGATAATTCCGACTACAATACGATTCAGGATAGTACGTTTAATAATAACGGTGACGGATTCTATATCAATGGCTGCTCCGGTCATACTCCAAGTAGCAACAATAAAATCCTACGAAATACGGCGAACGGCTCTCAATACGGAGATGCCTTCGAGGCTACGTTTTCCACGCTCAATACCTTTGAAGGGAACTCGACCTCAGACAGTCGATTTGGCTATTGGCTGGGCTATTCCAATAATACGATCGTCAAAAATAATTATGCCAAAGCCAATCTCGGCGGTATAAATATAGCCAATAGCAGTTGTAATCTGGTTGAGAATAACACCTCGATCAGCGGCGATGAGTCTCATAACAAGGTGTGGTTAGATTTGCAAAAACCCATCTGCCAAGAGAGATCCGAATTGATCGTGCAAAAATGCGAAAATACAAAACTTGTATCAAATAATCAAGAGCTTAACTCACAATCATGCGGCCTCGTCTCTACTCTTCCCGCATCATGTATCATCAAAAGTGATGGAGGCGACATCGTTCCCACCGAATCTCCCACCTGTTCTGATCCAACCGGTGCAGAATCATATAACGGTATTCTTGTCCTAGGGCCTCATGCGACAAACCACAGAGATGCTGGAAACTTGGTCCAAACGAGAAAGTTCTATAACTGCGACAACGCCGCAAGTAGCGAAGTCAAGTCGTCGTTCATACCCTATACGGTGATCTATGACCTTTTCTTTCTGAAAGGCGATGTCAATGCAATCAAACAAAACCTGGAGGATCTGAAAAAATACGGACTCTATCCTGTCATTCGTGTTGCCTCTTATACAAATGGTGCGGGGGTGTGGATTAAAGTAGGTCCGAGTGACGCTCGTATCATGGGACAGAATCTAGCAGCTGCTCTCAATCAAGTCAGTGGCTTTCCGAAAAGACCCATCGTTCTCTTTGGGAACGAAGTCAACCTGCATGCCGAGTGGGAAGGGCAAACGAATCCTGAAGAATTTACCCAGTCACTCGCTGCATTTATGGATGGGATGGGAAGCGGGAATTTTGACATTTACTATCCTGCTCTCTCATATGGAGCAGATGGAAACAATGGACTGCGGCCCGCAGATTTTCTTTCGCGATCATTCGGGAGTCAAGCTTTGGCGGGAAAAAAACTCGTAGGTGTAGGACTCAATATCTATGGAGCAGATAATGGAAGTATTCAATCCCAATTTGGCACACAAACCGGTGCTTTTTCCACATACGGAAGTTATTTCAATCAACCTCTCGCTGCAATCATTACCGAGATGGGGCCGACAGACGATCGCGGAGTAGTAGCGGATTGTTCATCGGAGGGCCCGTGGCCTGGTGCCGCAGTCAACGTGATCAACGGATATAAGAATGCACCTTCAGGTTCGCTCGCAACGATGACATGCTTCACAAATGACAGTCCCTTAACTGTAATACATTTTGATGATACTCCACCACGACTGATTGCTTTTGGAACAAATTATCCTACCCAACCTCCACAAGTCACCACCACCGGGCAGCCGACAACTCCTCTGGGACAACCAACTAATACTCCTGCTCCTACCCAACCTGGAGGAGCTACCTCTACTCCTCCTTCAAACCAGAGCGGAACGGTCACGATTGTTCTTCACAAAGATTCTCTTGATGGGCCTGTCTGGAATGAACAAACAAAAGCAGAAGTCTATATCGAAGGCCCGGCCCAAGCCGGAAGGACTCGCTTTGGAGAGCTTTTATATGCTTTGGGAAGCGCCGGAACTAACTGTAAATCTCGAGGTGGCTTTCCGTATGATTGTCCATCGGCAGGAACCGTAGTCTGGAAAGGGGCCGACGGGAAATCAGGGACATCTCCCGGAAGCTATAAAGCGATTCTCTTTCCACCCCAGGGGTGGAATGCGATATTAGAAACAACCAGCGGAACCTTAAATTCCGGAGGATCTCTCACTTTGAATCTAGTCATTTCGAATAAAAATCTACCTACGATTCCTCCTCCGACTCAAGGTCCGACTCCGACCGGTGGTGGGGGTGGAAATCTTTCATGTCCTACCACATCAAGCCAAGCTTACACTAGTATGCGGGTCAATGCGAACGACCCAAATAGGATTCAGCGTCCGGTTGAATCATCGCCTGATGTAAATTTGAGAAAAAGAGGGTGGGTGGAGGTTGATGAGAGCAAAGAGCTTCAGAGCCGGAATGGAAATAATGACGGATTGGATCCTCTTATGCCTCCACAAATTAGTTCACTGTATAACGGACCTATTCCCTCAATTATCAAGACGTATCGAATCTATGAGTGGGACTTTCAGAATAATAAAAGCCTTGCTCCTCAAACGGCTTCTCCCAAATTTAAAGTACATATGATCGGACTTGCCGCAAATTCCGGCCAACAACTCTACGGGCTAAAAGCCGGAAGAAGTATCGGTGACGGAAAAGTATTCCAGGTTTTGTACGCGACGAAAAATGATATCCTTTTTACCCACAGCGGCGGAAGTGATAACCTGGAGGATGGTTACCTCTATTATTTTATTGACATATGTGTAGACCCGAATCTTCTGGCAAGATATCAAAGCGACAATAGCGGCGGAAGACAGCAGCTTCCCGTGATAGCAACAGGACAAATATTTGGAACTGCAACGAGTAGCGATCCGAAAGTAGTGTATCGGGACAGTGGGTCATTCGTTGATCCCCGTGCCAAAGAAGACCTTTGGTTTTATCCTCAGTAAAGGAAATACTACAAATAAACAAATGATAAATACTACAGTAGTATTATTTTAGTTGTTGACAACTGCTATTTTTAATTTTATAATGCATACCATGTCTTTGAAAAACAAACTCTCACCAAGAGTATCACTTGCAGACTTACCCGATCTTCTTACCATTCGAGAGGTTGCCAGTCTTCTTCGCGTTTCTCCCCTCACGATAAAACGCTGGGGAAAAAAAGGAAAGCTTCCCGCAATACGAATCAACTCCCGCGGCGACAGAAGGTACAAAAAAGGTGTCGTCCAAAAACTTCTTGGCGTCGAAAATGACTAGTCACAACTCTTGTACGATCGTACATAAGTTGTATCAAGAAAGTTGGAAGAAAATCTTGGCTTGTTTTTCGTCTTCAATTCTATCTGCGATAATATATTTCATATATTTTGCGCTTTCTACTATTTTTTTAATCAGTTTGATCTCGTCTTCACACTCATAAGGAAATAAATAGACGCTTTTTTGGTATTGATAGAAACCGATCTTTCGTAATAACCTTCGTAAATAATCCCTTTTATTTCGCTGAATCTCGGGTACGTCGAAAAGTACCATAAACCACTTTCCATCCCACTTCTTTTTCCTCTTTTTAAAATCTAGAATTCCCTTCAAAGAATATTGCAGAATCTGTTGATTCCAGGCTTTTAGATGAACATAAGCGGTGCCATCTCTCTCCTCTATATAAATAATCTCTTTCTTTTCTAAGGCTTGTATTGTCCTTTTGATTTTCGCATTTGGAACTTTTTCTCCTTTTATCTCCTGAATTAATTTAATGATAGAACCTAATACAATCGGAAAATTGGGAGTAAGAAGAATGCTTCCTCCCAAAACTACGCTTATTCCTAACGCAGCAAAAAGGAGATCTTTTATTTCCCACTGTTTAAACGCAACCTCTTTATTTTTCGTTTCTTCTCGATCGCTCCGTTTAGGTTTTATTTTACTCTTTTCGATCATAAGTAAAGCTTTACATCTTTTGTACGATCGTTTCAATGTTGTAAATCACATTTATAAATGTGTGGAAGATATATAACATGTGCACGATCGTATATAAGTTGCTTGTTAGGGATCGAAACGGAGAATTATCATCATCGAAGATGCAAAATAGCCGTAGTCCAAAAACTCCTCGGGGTAGATGATGAGTAATGTCTTTATAGTTTTTGATCTAGGGAATTATTCAATTGAGTCAAAAATTCGTCGAAATTCAAACTGATAGCCCGACCTTTCTGTCTTTGTGACTCAATAAACAAATCATATTTCTCTCTCAAAAATTGTCTTGGGCTGACCCCAGACATGAGCATATCTCGTACGAAAACGTACATACCGTCACTGAATCCATTATCTGCTTCAACTACCGAATAAAGAATTCCTAAAACTTGAGCACCTGTTTCATCAGCTATATTTTGAATCTCACTATCTAACTGATTAATTTTTCTATGACGATCAGTGTCATCCACAATTTTTGATGCTTTAACCATCTGGTGTGTCAATCGTTTTACTCTTTGACGGGTTGATATCGCTTCACCTTCAACAACAAAGGCATCGTTGTCTATATGAAATCCTGTCACAGATCTTCGATCAAGATTCTCGTTTGCTACATCTATAATTCGTACAGGAGCATCTGAGACATGGCTTAATTGCTTTCCATAAACACCTTTAATGAATCTATCCAAACCTACCCTCTTTAAAACATTTCTTTCATTATAGTAAAATTGAATATCCTCTACCTTGACTCCAGGAGGCACTTTTATATTTACTAAAATTATTCTCAATGGTACATTCTTTCCTTCGTGCTGCAGGGTAGCGGTAAGGAGCATCTTTCCTTTTTCGAAAGCAATCGCGAGTCCTTCAATTGGTGGGAAAGATTCTCCTGCGGCTCTTGCTTGTACACTTACTTCCTCGAGTAAAATACCAAAATTGTTTTGGACAGCGTCTCTCTCCCATCTCTCCTGAAATCTACCACTTGTTGAATCAACCGGTTCTGCATCAATGCTTTGATACATTGGATTTCTTGTATCTATTGCCGTTTCCTTTTTAGTTGGAGTCGCAGGCTCAGCTGGTGACGAAGTTCTAGTAGATGGCCCTGGAGTTTGTGGAGATGTCTTCGGCGCGGTCGCAGCAGAGAATTGCGTTTCCAAATGATCAATTTGATCATTTATTCTACTTAATTCAAGTAAATCCTCATGCGATGCATTCTCTCCTTTTGCTTTCAACTCTTCTCTTTTATTTATGGCAGCGGACCATTGACTATATATCTCATCCGGAGTTTCTAGAGAACTGGGCATAGATCGCTGAACTGCCGTAGCAGGCGTTGATGACTCAGTCGAAGAAACTGATGTTGAAGGTGCAGGTGCAGCAGTCGAAGGAGTAACCGGATGAGTTGGAGGAATTATTTTGTCCTTTAATAAGTCCTGTTGGGTCGGGGCAGTTGGCGGAGCAAGAGTGGATGATGTAATAGGTTCTGGGAGATCCCACCAATCGTATTTACCATATTTTCCTGGTTTTCCGTCTGGCACAACTGTTCCTGTTGGGATAGAACTACTAGGAGAGACATCTACAGGGACTGAATGAAATCCGAATTTTTCAGCTACTGAATTGAAGACATTAATAAAAAGTGGAGTCGCCCGATCACTAAACATTTGTACTAACTGTTGCGGTTCTACATTGCTAAACAGAGCCTTAAGCACTTCCTGATCCTGTGTTCCTCCTACGAGCACCGCAACTGTTGATTCACTGGCCATATCGATCGGTACTTTTCCTCCATGAATCAATGCGCTAAATTCTCTTGTTTCAAGCAAAGCTCTCGCTACTGGAACAATTACCCTTCCTAAGGGAAATCTTTCAGGTAAAAAAGCAACGATATTGATACCTGTATGCACTATATAATTCGCAAGCGCCGCTTTGCCGATTGGATTTGCCAAGATTCTATCCAGTCTGCCTCCTATGTCTGCGTCTTCTGATACTTCTATTTCCTTTAACAATAAGAAATATTGATCGAGTTTATCTTTTTGATCAGGTTGATTAAAAGCTTCAAGCCCAGCCTCAATATCTCGCAGAAGTTCTTGGGCTTTCCTTAGGACGTTTTGACCTTCCTGTGTTTGATCATCGGATACAACGCCTTTTCCTTCTGCAGTTAAACCTGTACTATCTTGAGTATCATCCTTAATTACTGCTGGTGATGTGCCTTCTGCTCTAGTACCTGATGTGGAATCGTCTGAACCAGACGGTCCAGACATACTTGCTTTGACTTCTAGCGTTGCAATCAGGTCAGATCTTGTTTTATTTTCCAGAGTTGCTATCAGTTCTTGTCTAGCTGTATTAAGGTCGGCGTCTCCTTCATCTGTATTTTCCCCGTGCGCACCACCCACAGCTTCTCCACCGGTATTAGCTTCTTCCAACTTCCTTGCTCGCGCCTCAAGAGTTTGTATCAACTCACTTCTTGCTTTTCTTTCTAATGTTTCGACTAATTCTTGTCGGACAGCATTAAGATCCGCATCTCTTTCTCTTGGTTTATCTGAAGGTTGTTCTGTATGTGAGAATTTACTTACTAACTCTCCTAGAGACCCTGCTCCTACACCCCATAAATCTAAATCCGGTCGTATTTTTCCCTGTTTTTGTAATTCGAGAGCTTTACTCAAAAGATCGCCTTGATCAGCTGGAATTTCAGAAGGTGAACCTTGCTCTTGCCGCTCTTGCCTTTCGAAAACATCATCTGATCGTTCTAACTCCGGCTCCGTCCTTACTCCGTGCTGCTCTTGTGCTTGTCTTAAAAGAGGACTTATATTACCTTCCTTCTTTTTTTCTCCGGTAATCTCTAATCGAAGCCTTCCCGGAAGTGGCACTTTAACAACAGGTTTTCTACCCGTCAACTCTTCCTCCACATCTTTTTTCATCGCTTCTCTCTCTTTTTTCATTTCAGCCTTTACGGCTCTTGCAGTCACGACATCATCTTTTATCCCCCGAAGTCTTCTTGCAACTCGCAGAGGCCCTCTTAGTTGCCCAACAATATTATCAGGATTAAGATCTTGAGCTGGCGCTTTCCCTACACTAAAATCAACCGGTGAATTATTAGCTGGTTGTTCTACCATATGTTTTTTTAGCAAAGAGTGAATTAAAAAAAGAACGAATCCATTCTGTAAACCTTGTAAGAATTCCTGGTCGTTCCAGACTATTAGACATTCTATGTGGAACACTTAATTTTTGCACACGACCGGTACCGTTTTGTTTTTCCGCCTGAAATTGTTTCAATTGAGTTAGTTGTTTAAGTACTTCAGCTAACTCTTCTGCGTTTGCTGGCTCGCCTACTTTTGGATTTGGCTCGCCAGAAAGAGAAATATCAGGAGTTTGAACAGGATTAGCAACTTCTGGAGACTTTACTGCTTGATTGGGGATATTCATTTCAGGTGAAGTAGGTTCTTCCATATTCTATTTTGGCTCCTGAATATATTTTTGTAACTTTTCTCTTACTTCTTCTATACCAAAGGCTGTGGTTTTTTTCGTCATATCCATCTCTATTTCTTTATCTGTTTCCTCCCGAATTCGTTTATAAAAATTCGGTCCAAAAGATTTCGCTCCTTCGCCCATTTCATACAAGCCCTTTTGAAAGTTTTTCTGATAATACAGATCACAGAGAGCGTCAAATGTTTCCCACAATTGATCCTCAAGTGATATACGAGTAGCTGAATCAATCTCTATTAATTGTCTTTTAATTTTTTGCCTATATTCTTCCTCAAAGGGCAGAAAGGCTATGATGTCTTGGATTGTTACTTTCATAGGTGTACTGAAAATTGTTAATTACTTAAAGCTAACGCTACCCTATTGTCTGTCAAATTCTGAACAGCCCGGCGCCAAAGAGCCGGATCAGATATTCTTCTTTGGTCAAATCGTTCGCGAACTCTTGTAAGGAATAGATTTGCGGTAAAAGGAGGAACAAGCCCCAAATTCAAGCTTTGATTAAAGCTTTCCATAACAAGCCGTGCAGGAAGTGCTCCGTTGGGACCTGTAATTCTTTGAAATCTTTCACCTCTATTTTCTCCTTCGAGCTGCTGATACGGAATAAGAAAATCAATCAAATTATCAACTCCGACGAGCCCCATCGCATCTAATTCCTGCTGTGAGTAATTTGCGGAAACTGTTGGATCGTTAACCTCAGTCACATCTGTGAAACGATTAATGTTACGGGCAATCTCCTGCATGTTATCCCGAAGAGTTGGATATTGCCTCAAAAAGTCTCTCAGAGCCTCTAGAGAACCTCTCTCCATATTCAAGGTTTCGGCCATATTTCTTCCTCTTACTTCAGTTTCCGTAATGATATTATTCAGGGTTGTTCTTTGTGCATTATATTGAATTCTCGTTAAATCAATCGTATCTTGGACTAAATTACGATGAATGTTGTTTGTGGGATCAAGATCTACCCCCAGCATAGCAATTCTCAACCCTCTTCGATTCAATTCACGCATCACGCCATTTACATTCCCCGTTCTTATGAAGTGATCGGTCACACCTGCGGCTGTTACGGTAGCTAGATCTCCAAATCGATTATTCGCATTTATGTTTGCCGGCAAACCGAGTTGTGTTGCAATGGTAGTATTTGTGCGGGCCTGTATTACCGCATGCATGAGTCTCATACGAAGTGCGTGATCGTTATTTTCTCCTTCACCCCATGCGTCAATATTGGTCAAACCCAACGTGCGAGCCCGTCTATTTGCTTCGTTTACCCTCTGTACGAGGACCTCAAACGGTTGAGTCGCAAGGTCGGCAGCGAGAAGACCAACCTGTTGGGCAACTGGCAAGGCTGCATCGATAGCAATTATCCTTTCATAGTCAGTATTCCAAGTTCTGGTTTCCTGAACAACTCTCTGGACAGGATCAGTAGTTGAGGCAAGAGCAGCTTCGGCATCGCGAAGAGTATTTCGCAGGCCTACTCTTTGAGTATCGGGAATAGCGGCAACTGTATCCCTTGCATCTCTTAGTGTATCGAGCGCTCTTTGATAGCTCTCGATTCGTTCTCTTCTTGGATTAAGCTCCCCATCGATAGGTTCATATCTTTCGAAATTTCGCAACTCGATCCGAAGATTCGCGATTCGGGTTCGCATGTTTGCTACAGTAGGATCAGTTCCGGCAGTCAGATGATTTCTTGCAGTATCTCTATTTCTATCTAATCTATCGTTAATTGTCGTGTATTCGCTATTAAGAGAAGCGAGGTGTTCGCGTGCAGCAGGTGTTGATTCAAGAGCCCTTGCCAAAGCCTGTTGACGCAAAGGATAACGATTTCGTATCAAATCAATTGCATTCGACAAATCAGCTATTACGCCTTGATCAGTAAAATCAAGAGTAGATCCCCCCCTCATTAATTCAGTAATTACTGTTGCCAAAGCGTTTTCTGGATTGAGTCTTCTAATTCGATCATCAGTGATGTTTCTTGCTCTTAAATCTGCGAAGGCAAGTGTAGCGAGATCTGTAAAAGCATCAGGCGCATCACGTCTTGCATCTGCCTCTGCTTTGACACTCATAATCATTCTGTATGTATCTGGATTCGTGTCTTGTGGATCGCCTGCCGCCCATCCTACCCCCAATGCAGGATTTGCGGCATAAGCGGCATGAATTCTGTTAAGTATATCCGTAAATGTAAGATTGCCTAAATTTTCAAGCAATAAAGTATCACGTACAGTTAATAAAGGAGGTGTAGCTGTAGCTAAAGATGTTCTCCATCCATTAAGTCTTGTGAGAGCATTATTGTAAGTTTGAGTTCGTTGGTCTAAAAATTCCTGAGCTGTTTGAGAAGTATTATTCCTTCTTCGTTCAAGATCTGCCTCATCGTTTCCTATTGTCTCAATTAATCCATTTAGAGCATCGATTGACCTATTTCTTCTTCCTTGTTGATCTTCAACTTCCCGATTATGAACGGTGACTCTTTGAGCCTCGGCATTAAATACTCGAACGATGTTGTTGCTTCTTGTTATTAATCTATTTCTTGCTTGCGCCAGAGCAGTTGGTAGATCCGCAACTGTAAGCGGAGGTGGAATATTAATACCTTGTCTTCTAAACATCTCTTCTAGCTGACCAGGAGTTAAAGACCACAGGTCTTCTTCACGAGCAACTCCACTTACAATTATTCTTTCTAGAATGCTTCCAGGATTTGGAGCAACATCTGGATTTACTCGCCTGGCTCTGGCTTCTGCTATAGCTTGTAATAAATTTAGTCGATTTTGAGGTTCCTGATTTGCGCTTGCTGGCCATCCTCCCCTAATATTTACTTCTCGGAGTAGTAATTCGTATGACCAATTGGCAAGTTCATCCTGCGAGAAGCCTAGCCCCCCACCTCCGAGCGGAGTCGTAAAACGATCGAACTGTGCCATCCCATCATTAAAATCTGCTTGGATTTGGCGAGCTTGGGAGCGAAGACCTGTCATTGCTGTTTCTGCATTTTGAAGTGCAGTTCTTAAAGTGCTTTGAGCAGCTTCATCCGGCATACGGTCCACCATTGCATTGATAGCCTCGAGATCATCAGTTCCAAATACTCTTCGTGCTTCTTCCCGCAGTCTATCTATATTTTCTAGCGCCTCCTGATAGACATTAAAGGGTTGTCTTTCTGCATCCATTCCAGGTTTATCTGCGCCGTCTCCATTTCGTATCGCAAGAAGGGCATCTCGTGTTTGAGCCAGTGTTCGAAGCCTGTTATTAAGATTTTTTTTCTGTTCGGCTGTCGCACCTGTACCCATTGCCTTAATCCTTTCATCTAGTTTTTTAACTGCGTTTTCTAGATTTTTTCCCCTCGTGGGTTCTCTGTAAGCCATATCCCATGCCTCATTGTGATATCTCATTAATACGTCTCTGGCTGCCCGAAACCCCCGAAAAACATTCGCTATATCATTAGCTGGTGCACCTTCTGTCGCATCAAGATGCTGCATCTGGTTCATTATGTCTTCTCTCCATGGGGTATTTTCGGTTTCGCCTTGTGTCTCTGCTCCCCATCCCCGTAAGCGTTGCCACCTCCGCAAGAAAAAAGGCATCATAAAACGATAAGGTCTAGTCACATCACGTGGCCTTCGCGTATACATAAATCGCGGCAGATCCCAAATCTCTCCTGGCGGCATGTTGAAAACTTCATTAAGGACCCTGTATCTGAAATACATCATTTCTAAAATTTGCTCATCCTTATATGCGCCTGCGGTGGTGAACGTTTGATTTCGTGCATCAATTCCGTACCCGTATTGCCAATATCTCTGCTCAGAATTGTTCAAAAGAATAAAACCTCTAAAAGCGTCACTTT
>Ga0155257_124_pt2 | contig 15167 bp, 16 predicted proteins | sample RifCSPhighO2_02_FD_106225 | JGI IMG/M metagenome (GOLD analysis project Ga0155257, IMG submission 106225) | Candidatus Roizmanbacteria bacterium RIFCSPHIGHO2_02_FULL_39_9
AGTTTCTCAAAAGGTAAAATCAAATTTTTAACGAATATTTACAAATTTAGTACAATATGTTAAAATATTAACAATATGATCACTATTTCACAGGCCTTGCGGGAAAAAGTAGAAAAATCACCGATATTGAGCGAAACAATGACGCAAGGTGTCTTAAACTACTCGGCATTGGCGCGAAGATTGCGAAAAGAGCTACAAACCGAGCTCTATAAGCCAGTGTCTGAGGGAGCCATCGTCATGGCATTAAAACGATTAGCACAGCAGATCAGTTCCAAAGTTCATCTTACAAAAGTTTTCAAAAAAACACCGGACATGCTGATCCGTTCTAATCTCATGGAAATTACCATCCTTAATGCCAACATCACCGAGGAAAAATTCCAGACTATATTTAAGAGGTTCCGTGAACAAAATAAATATTTCGTCACTTTTACCCAAGGCGTATTTGAGACAACAATCATAGCAAGCAATGAATTATCCCCCGAGCTGAATAGGCTCATTAAAGGAGAAGAAATTGTATCGAAGTTTGAAAACTTATCAGCAATAACCATCCGTCTACCAAAGGAAGCTATTCCAACTCCTGGAGTCTTTTATTCCATCCTGAAGTTTCTCACCTGGGAAGGCATTAATGTTATAGAGGTCGTTTCGACCTTTCTTGAATTTACTATTATATTGGAGGATAGAGAAGTAGATAGAGCTTTTTCCGTTTTAAAAAGAGATTTGAGTTAGACCGCTTGTTTGGCGGATCATTTAATTTCGAGGATTTTATACTTCGTTTTCCCTGCGGGTACTTCCACTTCGACCACTTCGTTTATTTTCCTGTTCAGCAGAGCTTTACCGATTGGAGATATTGAGGAAAGTTTTTTATTCAATGGATCTGCTTCGAATTCCCCTACAATCTGCAGTTCCTCTTTTTCTCCATTCACCTCGACACGAATGGTGCTTCCTAAGCTGACTATATGGCCATTCGAGTGATTATCGACAACTTCTACATTTTTTAATAATTCTTCAATCTCTTGGATCCTTCCTTCAACAAAAGCTAATTCTTCTTTGGCAGCAGAATACTCGCTATTTTCAGACAGATCGCCCATTGATCGAGCTGTCTGGAGACGCGTAACCGCTTTAGGCTTGCGAATCTTTAGTAGCTCCTCGTATTCCTTCTGCATATTTTCCAAGCCGTGTCTTGTGAGTTGGACTTTTTTCATAGTTAAAAAAATAACCCCTCTTTCTGTACATTCCTTGTACTGTTAGGGGATTGATGCTAAAATACTACTAAATAAAAAGAGTAAAGTCAAATCTGGAAAGTAAAGAATACATACTCATTGTGTATGCCGCCATCGTCTAACGGTTCTGGACATCACCTTCTCAAGGTGAAGATTAGGGGTTCGAATCCCCTTGGCGGCACATTCAAAAAAGTAGAAAGAATTTAACCACCTGAAGCTTTGTTGACTTCTCCTTCCATCGCGCTGTAATTTTGCGCACCGCCGTAAATTGTAGTATTAATGATAAAATGAGGAGTACCTTGATAGCCGATAGATAGAGCATCTTGACTATCGCGGGCAATATTATCCTTGTATTTTTCGCTTTCTAAACACGATTGGAGATTACTGCTGTCAGTTACGTCGGCCAAGAACTCTACCAAGGCGGGAATATTTGCTTTATTATTCTGGACTTGATCGTTTATAAGAGTATAACCCGCGTTTGACATCAATTTATCATGCACCTCCCAATAACTTCCTTTTTCGAAAGCACAATATAATGCCTGTGTGGCGAGTTCGCCGTTCCCGTGTCCGTTTGCATAAATCTGTACATAGGAGGCTTTCCCTTCATCTACAAGTTTACGCATCTCGGTAACCGGTGGTCTATAGGTTCCCCCATCGGTATCATATTGGAATGTGGGACCCATTTGTTTTGCGAGTTCTGGGTTTTGTCCGCCTGCTACATGGCAATAAGGGCAACTTGGATCACTCACTTCCACGAATAAAACTTTACTGTTTGCATCGCCAAAATGCATATACTCGTCACCAAAGAATTTTTTTATCCGATCTAAAGAAATTGGGACGGGAGTAGGTTGTTGAACCTGCTGTTGCTGAATGTCTGTAGTTTGCTGATTTGCCACTTTCGCACCATTTCCTTCATATGATCTTACTTTAGCCAAGAGGTAACCGGCCAAAAAAGACATCACAACCAAAATAATAATAAGTAGCTGTGATGGTTGGGACGGTGTAGAATAGTAGCGGGGAGCAGATGTATATTGTTCTTCTTTTGGACCAAATTCCGTGTCTTCTTTAACTTTTTGTGGTCTTACATTTTTTGGCATAACTAAAACTATAGCTAAAAAAAAATGTAAAGTCAATCACAAATTTCCAACTATTTTGCGTAGATTCGGTAGAGAGTACTCCCGATCTTTTCATACTTTAAAATATGTACCAGACCGATTTCTTTCGTATTTTTAACGTGGGGGCCGCCACAAAACTCTTTTGAATAAGCAGTTTGAGGGCTACTTATTGAACCACCAACAAAATAGACCTTTACTTTTTCGGGGTATTTTTCCTTGAAGAAGGCACGCGCCCCTATTTTGTAAGCCTCAGTTTTGGGAACGATCTTATACCAGACGTCCAACGCCTCCGCAATTTTTTTATTAATAATAGCTTCAACTTTTTTTAGTTCACTACCACTCATCTTTTTTGGCGCTGAGAAATCAAATCTGAGTCTATCCGAAGTTATATTGGATCCCTCTTGCCTTACTTGATTACCCAAGACGTCAAACAATGCTTGGTGGAGAAGATGAGTGGCTGTGTGATATCGAATTGTTTTTTCACTGTTATCGGCTAGTCCACCTTTGAATTTTTTATCGGCGCCTTCTTTAGATACGGCTTGATGTTTGGAAAAAGTGTGTTTGTAAAGAGTATGAAATTTATTTATGTCAAGATTTATTTTCCTCTGTCTTACATCTTCGATGAACATCTCTACTGGGTATCCCATTGATTGATATAAGTCGAAGGCTAGCTGTGCATATTTTTCTTCAAGTTTATTGCCGGAAAAAGGGCGGGAAAGAAATTTCTCTACCTCATGTTGGGCGTTATTTAATGTATTTCTAAATTTTATTTCTTCTGTTTCAAAAAGAGACTGTATGATTTTTTGTTTAGAGGGAAGATCTTTATAGACTTTTTTGAATATTTCAACAACAATAGGTACCAAGTTGACAGTAATTTCTTTGTCGAAACCCAGATTTTTCCCAAAGCGAACCATACGGCGGAGCAATCTTCGCAAAAAATATCCCTGGTCTTTGTTTGAAGGGATGACCCCGTCAGCAGCCAACATAACTGCGGACCTAATGTGGTCTGAAAGGATACGCATACTTCTTGTATCGTCGAACTTTTTTCCATATTTTTTACCCGTAAGAGTTTCGACTTTTTGAATTATGGGAAAAAGAACGTCAATTTTGAAAACGTCCGGATTTTCGTTTGCTGCAGCCAAAATTCTTTCAAGTCCTCCTCCGAAATCAACATTCTTGTTTGGAAGTTCAGAAAATGATCCATCTTTTTCCTTTTTATACTGCATAAAAACATTGTTGCATATCTCTAAAAACCTTCCACAGTCACAGTTAGGATGACATTTGGGTCCAAACTTCGAATTATGGGGCACTTGGGTGAATTCATAAAATACCTCGCTTGTTATTCCTCCGGGTTCGCCAACAGGCATATTATCCGGTATTCCCGCCCTCGACCACCAATTTTTATCCGGGCCGTAATAAAATATTTTGCTTTGAGGAGTTCCCAAGCTTTTCCAAATCGAGATAGACTCGGTATCACGAGGAATGAATTTTGTACCGGCAAATACGGAAATGAATAGATTACTCTTTGATAACCCTATCTCTTTTGTCAAGAAATCCCAACACCAGACAATCTGTTCTTTTTTAAAATAATCCCCCAAAGACCAATTTCCCATCATTTCAAAAAAAGTCGTATGACGATTATCTCCTACTTCGTCAATATCTTGTGTCCGAATACCTCTCTGGATATTGTAAAGTCTTTTGCCTAAAGGATGAGTCTCTCCTAAAAGATATGGAACAAGCTGTTGCATCCCGGATCCGGTAAAGAGAGTAGTCGGGTCTTCTTTAGGAACAAGAGGTATGGGAGGAATCTCTTTATGGCTTTTTGTTTTCCAAAATTGAGCAAACTTATCGCGGAGCTTTGTATGGGTGAGCATCATAGTGTAAAATTATATCAAATATGATCATAAAAACGTCGGACATCAACTCAATCGAGCCTTTCTTACCACATATTCCAAAACCAAGCCCTGATTCTCACAAGGGACAAAATGGCAGGCTTCTTGTAATAGGTGGTTCTCATCTTTTTCATTCTGCTTCTCTTTGGGCAGCAGAAATATCTTCCCATTTTGTAGACATGGTTCACTACTCGTCTGTTGAAGAAAATAATGAAATCTTTTTATCGCTCAAAAAACAATTCAGAAATGGTATGGTCATCCATAAAAAAGACCTCCTTTCGTATGTAGATGAAGACGATACGATCTTATTAGGACCGGGGATGGTCCGAAAGAAAGATCAAATATCAAAGATCAAATATCAAAGATTTGAAGACATTTTGGACATCAAGGATGAAGGAGAATATACTTACCATTTAACTAAATATTTGCTAGAACATTTTCCGCAGAAAAAATTTGTCATCGATGCGGGGGCGCTTCAGATGATGGAGGCAGATTGGTTGAAAAAACTTCAGACGATGCCCATAATCACACCGCACCAGAAAGAATTTAAGTCATTGTTTAGGGTAGACATACAATCGTTAAGTTCGGATAAAAAGGGAGAGACAATCAAAAAATATGCGCACGAGTATAAATGTTTAATTCTCTTAAAAGCGATAGCTGATTTTATATCTGATGGAGACAAAACTATAGTGGTGCAAGGGGGAAACGCTGGATTAACTAAAGGTGGAACGGGAGACATCCTTGCAGGTCTTGCTGCTTCTTTATATACCAAATCAAATCCCCTCGAGTCGGCTGTCTTAGCCTCCTTCATACTCAAAAAAACTGCGGATAACTTGTTCCGGTCAAAAGCTTACTGGTATAATATTAGTGATATAATAAATAGCGTCCCTGAAACTATTAAAGAATTGATAAGGTAGGTAGTCAAAATTCAACAAGATGAAAAAAGAGACAGTCATCGCGGTTTTTTTTGGTATTTTATTTGGAGCAGTAGTAGCCTTATTTCTTATCGCTAAGAATAAAGAATTTCAATTTAATACGACAAAAACCATCGCACCAAGCGGCATTCTCAATCAAAAGGCAAAATCAAATCCCCTGGTTACCGATATTTTGGAGATATCTGAACCCCAAAACAATAGTATCTTCAGCACAAACAGTGTACAGATAAAAGGATCGGCAGAAAAAAATTCATTAATAGTGATTTTGTCTCCTATAAAAGAAATGATTTTTAGTAATGAACAAAAAGATTTTTCTGTTAATTTTCCTTTAGCTTTAGGTGAAAACGTCATCAATATAACTGTCCACTCAAGGAACAATAGAGTGAGACCCCAAGAAAAAGAATTACGTATTTATTATCTCGAAGCAGAACTATGAAAAAAATTATAATAATTCTGTTTTTCTTACTGATTTTTTCTGGCAGCGTCTATGCGCAGACGTTGACTCCATCCCCTGCGCAATCTCTTATTACTCCAACAAAATCTCAAGAACAGATAGACACCGAAACACTCAAGGAAAAAGTAGCATCAAAAGTTGCGGAATTGCGAGAAAAAAACAACAAGGCGGTAAGCGGATACATCAGTGAAAAGTCTGATTCTCAAGTGAAGATTAAAAGAGCAGGAAATGAAGAATATTTAGTTCGTATCGACAAGGATTTGACGAAGTTCTACCAGATAGCTGGCACACAGAAGAAGGAAGTGAATTATGCTACATTTAAAAAAGACTCCTACATACTTGTGGAAGGTGTTATCAATGAGAAAGAAGTTGATGCCAATGCACTGTATTTGGATGAAGAATTTTTTGTCGCATCTGGTATGGTAACTGAGGTGAATAGCGATGAATTTTATATTCGAGTCGCCGGGAATGATAAAGAGAACTATACTTTAGATGTAGAAACATTTACAAAAGAGGATATGGTTAATATCAAGACTCTAGCGCTGGAAAAAATTGGATTCTCTAAAATCAAGGAAGGCGACACGATTCATTTTATCGCCAAGCAAGGTCTAGAAAAAGAGCCCAATCGTTTTCCTGCTCAAAGAATTCTAATCATTCCTCAAGAGTATTTCATAAAATAGAGAATAGGAATTCTATTTACCAATTACTCATTACTTTACTGTGTTTAATTTCTTTAAAAAATTCTTCGACTACAACGAGAAGGTAATTAATACACTAAAGAAAAAAGTCGAAGAGATTAGTTTGCTCGAAGATAAAGCGAGGAAACTCACTGATTTCCAATTTAAGAAAGAAACGGAGAAGCTCAAAGATTCGGTTCAATCGGGGAAGACAACACTCGATGACGTCTTACCTTGGTCTTATGCTCTTGTCCGTGAAGCGGCAAGGCGGACCTTAGGGCAGAGACATTTTGATGTCCAACTGATGGCGGGTATTGCTCTGCATGAGGGAAAGATCGCAGAACAAAAAACAGGTGAGGGTAAAACACTTTCAGCAATCTCTGCCCTCTATCTAAATGCTCTTACTGGAAAAGGATCACATCTTGTGACCGTAAACGATTATTTGGCAAGGAGAGACGCGGGATGGATGGGTACTATTTTTCATTTTCTAGGACTCACTACTTCTGCTATTATTTCCGATAAATCTTACCTGTACGATCCTGCTTTTACTGAAAAGGATGCGAATGATTGGCGACTTCAACATTTAAGGCCAATCTCAAGAAAAGAAGCATACCTTGCCGACGTAACATACGGCATTAATAGCGAGTTTGGGTTCGATTACCTGCGTGATAATATGGCGAATTCGGTTTCCGAATTGGTGCAGAGAGAGTTTAATTTCGCAGTTATCGACGAAGCAGACTCGATACTTATCGATGAAGCCCGAACGCCGCACATAATTTCAGCTCCTTATGAGGAAGATACCTCAAAATATTATCGCTACGCAAAAATAGTGAAACAGCTCGATTCGAAAACAGACTATGTGATAGATGAAAAACTTCGCACTTCCAATTTAACCGAAGCGGGTATAAAAAAAATTGAATCAATTCTTGGCGTTACCAATGTATACGAAAAAGACTTTGAGTCCTTGTTTCATATAGAAGCTGCGCTCAAAGCAGAAACGCTTTTTAGATTGGATAAGGATTACATAGTAAAAGACGGAGAGGTTATTATTGTCGACGAGTTTACTGGAAGATTGTTATATGGCCGAAGATTTTCCGAAGGACTCCATCAGGCAATTGAGGCAAAAGAAAATGTGACGATTCAGAGGGAATCAAAGACACTCGCCACCGTTTCACTACAGAATTATTTCAGAATGTATAAAAAGTTGGCGGGAATGACAGGAACAGCAGCGACAGAGGCTGAAGAATTCCACAAGATCTATAAGACTGATGTGTTAGTGGTTCCTACCCATATGCCCATGGTACGAAAGGATAGTCCAGACATGATTTATAAGACCGAGCGAGCAAAGTTTAATGCAGTGGTCGAGACAATTGCCGAAAGCTATAAAATAGGGAGGCCTGTATTGGTAGGTACTACTTCGATTGAGAAAAATGAATATTTGTCGAGCCTTCTCAAAAGAAAAGGTATCCCGCATGAATTATTGAACGCAAAAAACCATGAACGAGAGGCTATGATTATTTCCAATGCCGGGAAGAAAGGATCTATTACGGTTGCAACTAATATGGCCGGCAGAGGAGTAGATATCATTCTTGGTGGAGAAACACCAAGTAAATCTCAAAGCGAGTACAAAAATAGGCAAAGAGAGTGGCAGAAGAGTCATGATGAGGTTGTGGAATTGGGTGGGTTATATGTCATGGGAACCGAGAGGCATGAATCGCGAAGGATTGATAATCAGTTACGAGGAAGATCAGGCCGTCAGGGAGATCCAGGGGAGACGCGCTTTTTTGTCGCTCTTGAGGACGATCTCATGCGAATTTTTGGGGGAGAACAAATTTCGAAACTCATGACGTTTTTTAATTTCCCTGAAGATCAACCGCTTACCCACTCGATGGTTTCGAAAGCAATAGAGCAGGCACAGGTGAAGGTTGAAGGATTTAACTTTGATATAAGAAAACATCTGGTTGATTATGATGATGTACTCAATAAGCAAAGAGATATTATTTATACTTTGCGAAAAAAAATACTCGCGCTGTCTGAGAAAGATGAAAAACAGTTCAGAGAGACGGTTGACGAAGTATTCCAAGAGGAAATAGAAGTCCTTGTCAATGCGGTGCTCGGAACGGAAGAAATTATTTCTAAAGACAGCTTGGTTAACCTGCACAAGGAATTAAACTTAATTTTCCCTATTGAGCTGGAGGACATTCAGAAATACGCAAGAGAAAGGGATACCGGTAAACTAGTCTCCTTCTTGCTTGAGAAAATAAAGAAAACCTATGATCAAAAAGAAAAAAAAATCGGGAAACAATTATGGAAGGAAATAGCGCGGATGATATTCCTTAACACAATTGATAAATATTGGACGGAGCATTTGACCGCAATTGAAGATTTACGCGAAGGCATTAACCTACGCGGATATGCACAGATGGATCCGCTCGTCGAATACAAAAATGAAGCGTATTCTATGTTCGAGCGATTGGTGGGTGATATAAATTTTGAGGTGACAAGAAGATTATTTAAAATCGAGGTACAGACGGGGACGCATACGCATCTTATTCAGCCGGAGCAACCTAAACAGCCGAAAATTTATAAATCTGCCTCCAGAGTCGACCCATTTTCGCAAGCTCAAAAAAAACAGGAGACAGTACCAACGCAGTTGCCGTCTCCGGTTGGTCTCCCTCAGGGTTCGTCTACTCCAACGGTGGTTGAGCAACCTGCTTCGACCAGCCATTCGGGTTTCCGCATTATTCCACCTGGCCAGAAAACAGAACATAAACTTGGTCGTAATGATCCCTGTTGGTGTGGGAGTGGAAAAAAATATAAACGTTGTCATTATCCTAATTAATCAAGCACAATTTGTGCTTTAGATCACGGCGATTTCTTTGGACAAAAAGTACAATAGAAGTACATGAATGTTTATTTCACTGCTTCGATCGTAGGAAGAGATCGAAATCTCCAGAACTACCGGAAGATTATTGACATTTTAACTACTAAGGGTTTCAAAGTGATGTCTGACCATATCATGAACACCTCTCCGGAAAAAATCAGAATGGAAACTAAGGAAGAGAGGTTGAAGTTTCATTCGCAGCTTGAAAAAAACATTAGGTCGGCTGATTTTATGGTAATAGAGTCGACGTTTCCAAGTATCAGCGTTGGATACGAGATTTCGATCGGTCTTCACTTCAGGAAGCCTGTACTCATTTTGTATTCAAACGGCGATCCTCCGTCGCTTCTTGCCCATCATGCAGATGAAAAACTGATATGCGAAAAATATACGCCGGATACCGTCAAAGAGATAATAGATGACTTCGTGAATTACATCGAGGGAAAACAGGACACACGATTCACTTTTTTTATTACTCCGGAAATTGCTCACTTTCTTGAAAAAAAATCACAGAGAGAAAAGCTCCCAAAGTCAGTTTACCTGCGGAAGCTTATAGAAAAAGAAATGAAAAATAAATAATGGCGAATGCACAGCGGTGATGTATAGGAAAAGAGCCTAAACACAACTAAACTAAGTGTGTTCATGCATGAGACATTTATCCCTATTCCTGAAGCTATGATTGAATCTACTTTGGAAACAAATATTCCAGCCAAAAAAATAGAAACTGCCAGAGAATTTACCAAGCAAGTTCCTTTTCCACAGGTAGTTTTAGCTGGATTGAAGGATATAGGCTTTCAAACTCTTGATGAAGCGATAAGGCATATCCCACCGCGTTACTTGTTGTCATGGCTTTCGTGGAGGTACTCATTGATAGTTGCCAATCCTTCCTTGCCTATTGACAGAGAGACGAGGCAGGAGAGTCCTTTGGAAAAAAAATTCGACGGAACATATGATATTAATAGCGCGAAGGCAAGTTTAAAACTTCCTCCAACAGGATTTGAAGGCTATTTTGTAGGAAAGGATGAAGACAATATACACGAGGTAGCTGCGGTCTTATTAGGTTTGCACGGTGATTCATCCTATGGAGGCGAAACACTGGCAGATACGGTATTACCCGGAAGCTTGACAGTTCGCAATGAGTTACTCAAAAAAATTAAAGAACAGGACAAAGCAAAAATTATAGACCAGATGGTTAAACTAAAAATCCCTACGAAACTAGATTCTTCGGGCGTCGCGACTTATATCGGTATTCTTGGAGATCTTTCATTGAGAAATATAGCTTTGCAGCACAGATTTGATGATCCAACCAGGGTAAACCGTTTTTTTAAGTTATTAACTTCGAATGAGGTCAATTCAGTTCAAGATATTTCGGCATTGATTGAATTAGATTCAGTCTTTGGATCGATGATTGGCCGATTGAGATCACTTCTAAATGGAAATAAGAAAGGAGAGGCTTGGCAAAAGCAAACACATGACGTTGTAGAAAGATACATTGGTGCGTTAGCCTATGAGATGGCAGAGTCAAAAATCAGGGAAAGATTTAATCTGCCTCCATCCATGACTACCCAAAATCAATTTGGTGGCGATCATCCGAGTTGGGCGAATTTGCCAAGAGAATTAAACATTTCTCTTGATGGAAAAAACCCTGTCATATTGAATGTACAACGAGGGTACGCATTTGCAAGCTTAGTTGGCAAAATGGGAAATCCTCTTGTTCGAAGCGCGATGCCCGGGATGAGAAGGATCGCTCAAATCGTCATATAACGTCTCACTTTACCGTTACACTTTTGGCGAGGTTGCGGGGTTTATCAGGGTCAGTTCCCCTTCCGATTCCCAGATAATACCCCAAGAGTTGTCCTACAATCACATTCGGGAAAAAAGTCAACTTGCCGATATCGGGAGTTTTTACATGAATATCAAATTCGTGACTCTCAAAGGGTGCTACCCCAATTATTTTTCCTCCGCGAGCCTTCAGTTCTGCCGCGCTTGAAAGTACCTCATTTCTTACTTCGTCATTCATAGCAAGTACAAAGCATGGAGTACCCTTTTGTATGAGTGCTATCACCCCATGTTTCAGTTCACCTGAAGCAAATCCCTCCGAATGGATATAGCTGCTTTCCTTAATCTTCAGCGCGAACTCAAGACAGCCGGGATAGTTCAGGTATTTACCGATAAGATACATATCTTCATGGTCCATGAGGGATTTTGCGAGTTCTCTGACACGAGTAAGAAGATTTTGCGTCAGCCATGTTTCAAGCATTTTTCCCAAATGATCTAACTTGGTAATCGCTTTTTCCGGAACACCTTTAATATAATAAGCAAGTAAATATAATGTTGCAGTCTGTGCGGTGAAGGCTTTCGTCGAAAGGACAGCAATCTCAGGACCGGCACCGACCGGAAGTGTACAATCTGCCATCCGCTCAAGCGTTGAGCCACGTGCATTCACAACGGCAACAATATAAGCCCCCTGCTTTTTAGCCGCTCTTGCGGCTATCAGGGTATCTGCGGTTTCCCCACTTTGTGAAACAGCGATAAAGACAGTCTTTTCATTACAGAATCGGGCAAAAGGAAGAAACTCATATGCTCCATATACTTCGGACTCTATTCCCAAATCGGAAAAAAAATATTTAGCTGCAAGTGTGCAGTAGGAGGCAGTTCCGCAGGCCGACATAATTATTTTGCAGCCTTCGTTTATTTTCGCGGCTATTTTTTGGAATTCCTGTTTATTGATTTGGCCGGTCTTCGGAAGGGTATTTTTTTGCTCGACAATTTCCTTAAGGAGGAAGTGGGGAAATCCTCCTTTTTCCGCGTCTTCCATCTTCCAGTCCAATGTTTGAATGTCAAGACTTTTTTCCCTTTCTGATTTGAGATCAAAGAGTGCCACCTTTTTTTTGTTCATAACCACCGCCTCGCCATCATTGAGAAAATGCACTTTGTTAGTTGATTTCAAGAAAGCGGGAACATCCGATCCTAAAAAATATTCTTTTGCACCTATTCCGACTACAAGCGGAGACCCGTTTCTACAGGCGATGATTGACTCTGTTTTGCTATCGAGAACGACTATGGCATTAGATCCAACAAGCGACTTGAATGTTTCAAAAACTGCGTTTACGATTGGTTTCGTCTTTGATTTTTCCTCGATTAAATGTGCTATTACCTCTGTGTCTGTTTCGGAAGTAAAGCTATGACCTTTGCTGATTAAATCACTTTTGATTTCTTGATAATTTTCGACGATGCCATTATGTATTACCGCAACTTGCTTTTTACAGTCGAGATGAGGATGGGCATTTTTATCGGTTACACCCCCGTGAGTAGCCCATCGGGTGTGCCCAATGGCAATATCTCCGTTTGGAAGATGAGTTACCGCTTGTCCAATTTTCCCCACGTGCTTTTCGACTGTTATCTTTTTTCCTCTATTTTCTCCAGATGGAATGAGAGCTATTCCCCAAGAATCATAACCTCTATACTCCAATTTTTTTAAACCTGAAAGGGTCGTTTGAGCGGCTTGGTTAGTTTTGTCGTTTACAATTGCAAATATTCCACACATAGAAATAGATTTTTAGTTAGTTAGCTTTTAGTTAGTTAGAAAATACGAACAAACTAATCTAAGAAACAAACCAACAATTGATAAAGCAGCTCGTTGAGGAAATTCGGGAGATGTTATCGGATGTCCTTTAAGCCTAGAATTACTCCTAGGGTTTGAGACATCCAGCCAAACTGGGCTTGAGGGTTTCCGCTGATTCTCCCTGTACCGAATGGTACAAAGGTCCGACTTCCCACTTCGCTCCTATGGAACCGGAGCTTCGAGGGACACCTCTCCTCGTTTCCCACCTTTCTCAAAAGATGGGGCTAGCGCTCGAATGTAATTTCTCCTCTTTTCTTTAAAGAGCTAATGATAGTTTAGCAAACCTAAATAGTATTATCAATTTTTTCTGGATTTTTTGTTAGTTCTCGAAAAGATGTATAGTCCTACACCTCCCGTAACAAGCGTCCAACCCAATAAAGGAAGACCACGGGGTAACCCTTTCACCAACACCAGATTGACCGCTCTTCGCACCTTGTTGTGTTCCTGGACGGTGATGAGAGAATTGAGCGTTTGGTCTTTTAATGGTTCGACAATGTGTTTGTTGTATTCAAAGCCGAAAAGCAAAATGATAAAGCCAAATAGAAGTAAAATGCCCCAGCGGGACGGTCTCATAAAAAGAAGCAGGGCTGATAAAGCGATTCCAATTCCATAAAAGATTGCAGCAAAGTTGTGCATGAATATAAAGAGGACCGTGTAGAAGATATTTTGTTTTAAGTCTGCTGGCATTGTTGTAAATATTTCAGATTCTGACATGAATTTCCCCTTCGTATACCTCAGGGCAAGCCTCCCCATGTTGGTGAAGGCTGTTTATCCTGAGCGAAGTCGAAGGATCGGGAGACCCTTCCATCTTTGCCACCTGAAATTTTATTATCTAATTCTAACAAATAGAGAGCTTCGAAGTTTGATAAAATAAAAGAATGCTAGGAAATTGGGTAGATTTGGCACTCATTTTTTTTGTGGCTTACTTTGTACTGACACAAAACGGTTTTATTTTTACCATGCTCGAGGCGATTTCTTTTTTTGTTTCCCTTGTTATATCCTATAAGTTTTATACGATAATTGGTGGATTTCTGATTTCATATTTTACTTTGCCAAGAGGAATAGCCAATGCTGGGGGTTTTTTTCTGGTCTGGTTTTTTTCTGAAATGATTCTGTCAGTGTTGATTCACTATGTCGTGAGAAAATTCTTTTTCCGTTATCAGCATCATCCGCTCAACACCATATTCGGGGTTGTAGCAGCCGGATTCCAAGCGTTCGCCATCTTCCTTTTTTTGGTAGCTTTTATTTTCGCATTTCCGGTACGGGGGCAATTTAAACAAGCCATCCTCAATTCAAGAACAGGTCCATATTTTGTCGATTTATCTCGCTCGGTTGAAAAGCAGCTCAAGAGTGTTTTCGGAGAAGCGGTAAATGAAACTCTCAATTTCCTGACGGTCAAACCACAATCCAACGAATCGGTTGATTTAGGCTTCCAAACGGAGGAAAATCAACTGTCACTTGATCCTCAATCAGAATCAGTGATGTTCGAAAAAATAAACGAAGAGCGAAAGAAAAGAGGTATTCATAAGTTGGAATTCGCTCAAAATCTAAGCGATGTTGCGAGAGATTATGCAAAAGAGATGTTTACTCATGGGTTTTTTGCTCACGTTTCGGCAGTTGACCGATCAACTCCTGCTGATCGTGTCGAACGGGCAGGGATAGATTATTTAGTGATAGGCGAAAACCTGGCATTTGCACCCGATGTCTATGTTGCCCATGAGGGTTTGATGAATTCGGAAGGCCACCGGAAAAATATTCTATCTGAAGATTATGGCAAAGTAGGAATTGGAGTCGTAGATGGAGGAGTATATGGGAAGATGTTCGTCCAGGAGTTTACAAATGAATAACTCAAACCTTCAGAAAAGCCCCATTTGATTTTTGTCTTCTTTCTCGGGCTCCTTTTTTTCGGCCGGTTTATTTTCCGCGAAGATCCGCTTTATGAGAGATTTTATTTCAAGTTTGGTCAGATATTCTTTCAAGGCTTCATGAAATCCTTTAAATCCAGATGTGTGTAAATCGAAATCAAGCGGGACACTGACATCGATCTGGGCAAGTTTTTTCGAAAGGAAAACGCTCTTTTTTTCACTCTCAAGGATTATTCTCATTTTAATATTATCTACTTTTTCCAGCTGAGTAAATAGTTTTTCGACCGTTCTAAATTTTCTGATTAACTGTGCAGCTGTTTTTGGTCCAATGCCCTTTGCCCCGGGATAGTTATCGGAGGGGTCGCCGGTTAAAGCTTTTAAGTCAGGAATTTCAGACGGCGTAACTGACATCTTATTTTTAACGCCTTTTTCGTCATACATAGTGAGGTTTGAGAGCCCCAGTTGTGGAGCTATAACAAAAATATTTCTATCGACAAGCTGAA
>Ga0155257_107_pt4 | contig 14970 bp, 11 predicted proteins | sample RifCSPhighO2_02_FD_106225 | JGI IMG/M metagenome (GOLD analysis project Ga0155257, IMG submission 106225) | Candidatus Roizmanbacteria bacterium RIFCSPHIGHO2_02_FULL_39_9
AGTTGAGCTTGTTTTTTCAACAAATCCTCGAGTTTCTTGGGTAGGAATTTCATCCCGCTCAAGTATTTCTATATGTCGTTCCACTTCGTAGTCAATCGCTTTTTTAACGAAGTTGAAAGAGTTGATATTTTTTACTTCGACCTTATATGACGGGAGCGTTTTTTGATCTGCCTTCCTGACTGAAATGTTAGGTTCCAAACGCATCGAGCCTTTTTCCATATTTGCATCGGAAACCCCTAGGTTTACTATAATGTTGTGGAGCTTGATAAGAAATGCTTTGACGTCATCTGAATTATCGAAGTCTGCCTCCGTAACCACCTCAACAAGCGGGACACCTGATCTGTTGAAGTCAATGAGCGTATCTACTCCTGAGTGCATCAGTTTTCCCGTGTCCTCCTCCAAGTGAACCCTATGTATACGGATTTTCTTTTCTTCGTTACTTTTATCTTTGCTATTTGATATTTGATTTTTGATCTTCACCCAGCCCTGGCTGGCGATAGGTTCATCATACTGAGAAATCTGGTACCCTTTGGGTAGATCCGGATAAAAATAATGCTTGCGGTCAAATTTTGAGACAGTATTTATTTTGCAATTCAGCGCCTTTCCCAAAAGCATTGTCCATTCAATCGCTTTTTTATTCGGAACAGGCAGCGCTCCAGGTAATCCAAGACATACGGGACAGGTATATATATTCGGCTCCTTTGCATTGAAAGGGTCATTTCTGCAGCCACAAAACGTCTTGGAGAGAGTTTTTAGCTCTATGTGAATCTCTAGACCTATTACTGGTGTATATTTTGTCATAATCCAATTAGATTTTAACGCTCAAAATTATAGTTTTAATCTTTATTAAAAACAAGAATTGGTTTTCTTAAATGCCAATCTGTCTTTTGCTGATAAAGGTGTCCAATAGTAAGGAGCAGGCTTTCTGAGAACATCGGTCCCACTATTTGCATTCCAATAGGGAGTTTGTTTTTTGTGAATCCTGCAGGTAGAGCTAACGACGGAACTCCAACAGGATTTTGAGTACTCGTATAGATATCCGCGAGCAAGATGCTCAATGGGTCAGTCAACAGTTCTCCTATTTTACTTGGTGGCGTTGGTGTTACCGGCATAAGAATAACATCACATTCAGCCAATGCCTTCTCGTATTCCCTGATAAACAAAGTTCTTACTTTTTGGGCTTTTTTATAGTAGGCATCGTAATAGCCGGCCGACAAGGCATAGGTTCCCATCATGATACGCCTCATTGTTTCCTGAGAGAATTTTTCGCGGTTATTACCAAATCGGATTCCATCATAACGAGCGAGGTTCGAACTCGTCTCACTTGGACCGATGAGATAATATACAGGCAGCCCATAATCAAACAAGGGCATGCTTATTTCATTAATATTCATTCCCAAAGACGCAAACGTCTTATGAGTTGATTCTATTGCAGTTTTTATTTCTAAATCCAAACCTTTCCCAAAAAACTCACTTGGAACACCAATTACAATCTTATTGCGGGTGTTTTTTTTCAGCAAGTCGACATACTTTTCGGTCGGTATTGGTGAACTTGTCGAATCATAGGGATCACATCCCGCAATTGCTTCAAGAACCACTGCGCAATCTTCCGCTGTTTTTGCCATTGGTCCCACCGTATCAAAGGAAGATGCATAGGCAATTGTTCCGTATCTGGAGACCCGACCGTATGTTACCTTTAATCCCGTGATGTTACACCAGGCAGCTGGGTTTCTAATTGACCCTCCCGTATCTTCGCCTATGGCAAAAACTGCCATGCGTGTTGAAATTGCAACGGCAGGACCACCACTTGACCCACCTGCTACCCGACTGGTATCCCACGGATTTTTAACTGGTCCAAAATCCGTATTCTCCGAACTTCCTCCATGTCCCCACGCATCCATATTCATCTTTCCGATAAGAATCGCTCCTGATTTTTTTAATTTTTTATTAACGGTGGAATCATAGGGTGGAATAAAGTCAGCTAAGACGTGTGAAGCTGCAGTAGTTCTCATATCTTCGCTTATGTACGCATCTTTTAGAACATAAGGCAGTCCATACAATTTCGAAACTCCCGGTTTAAAATCCCTGTCTTTCTGCTTAGCCTCTTGCAATGCTTTTTCCTTGTCAACCAGTGTAATGAATGCATTCAGCTTTGTCTGATATTTTTCGATATTGAGGTAACATTCCCTTACAAGGTCCTCACTCGAGAATTCTCTTTTTGTCAACCCCGCATGGAGTTCCTGTATTGATTTATCTAAAAGCATTGTTATTCGGAAAAAATTGCTTTAACTACAAAATAGCCATTTTTTGATTTCTTGGCGTTTTGCAATGCCTGTGCTTGAGTGAACATTCGGTCTTCATCAATCTTATCCTCCCTCCAAACATTTGTTAATTTTGTCACCTGCGAAGTGAGGGGTACTCCGTCAGTGTTAACAGATTGAATCTTTGACATATAGGAAATGACCGAGGAGAGCTGATCCTGAAAGCTTAATATAAGTTCGGGCGTCAATTTAAGATGAGCTAGTCTAGCGACATGCGTAATTATTTCCGAAGTTAAAATGAGTTTGCTGTGTTTTTTTTTCATGGCCTAAATCTTCCTAATAATCGTGGGAATGGAATTGTTTCTCTTACGTGAGGCGACTTACAAATCCAAGCAACCATGCGCTCGAGTCCAATCCCAAATCCACTATGAGGAACGCTCCCATATTTTCTCAGATCAAGATACCAATCATAATCTTTAACGTTAAGATTTCTCTTTTGAATTTCCCTGATTAATGTATCATAGTCAGACTCCCTTTCTCCTCCCCCTATCACCTCACCATAGCCCTCTGGGGCTAAGAGATCTGCGACTAAAGCAAAATCCCCATCATTCGGGTCTTTTTTTGCATAGAAAGCTTTCACTTCAGCCGGATAATGGGTGACAAATACCGGTTTTTTATAATGATTCATGAGAATAGTTTCATCATCATTTCCGAAATCAGAACCAATCTTGATATCTGAGCCCAATGAGTTTAAAAGCTTAATGGTCTCCTTATAGGTGAGTCTGACGAATGGCAGTTTAATTGAACTGAGAACTTGTGTATCGCGTTCCAAAATTTCTAATTCTTTCTGACAATTCTTTAAGACACTCTGAATAATATGATAAACCATCTCTTCCTGGACCTTAAGTATCCCGATAAAATCAACGAACGCAGCCTCTGCATCCATCATCCAGAATTCAATGAGATGTCTGCGAGTCTTGGATTTTTCTGCACGTAAAGCAGGACCAAAATCGTACACTCTTCCCAAAGAACCGATCGCTGCTTCGAGATAAAGCTGACCTGATTGCGAAAGATAAGCTTTCTCTCCAAAGTAATCGATTTCGAAGAGAGTAGTCGTCCCCTCACAAGCCGAGGGAGTAATTATTGGAGTATCTACTCGAACAAATCCTTCCTTTTGTAGATATTCATTGAGTGACCGAATTATTTCGTTTCTCACTCGAAGGATAGCCCACTGACGTTTGCTGCGGAGCCAAAGGTGTCTGTTATTCAGAAGAAAATCAGGTCCGTGTTCTTTTTTGCCGATGGGGAATTCCTCTGCAAGCTGAATTATTGTTAATTCCTTGGCTGTTAATTCATACCCGTCAGGTGCCCGCTTATCTTCCCGCACTATTCCCGCCATCTCAACCGATGATTCGAGAGTGACTTTTTCTGCTGCAGCAAAAGACTCACTCGAAACTTCTCCCTTAAGTATTATCGCCTGAATAAATCCTGAACCATCGCGAATCTGAAGAAAATGAATTTTTCCGCTTGATCTTTTATTGTAAACCCAGCCTTTTATTATAACTTCTTTTCCTATAAATTCATTTATTTCTTTTATTAGAACGGAGGGTTTCATGGAGAAATTATACTTCATTTTTGTTCAAAAACGAGAACGACAGGCGTCTGCTCGTCGGACTGACCCATGGGATTATCCTTGAATATCTTGGCAATTTTTGCATCGGGGAGACTCGTCGAATTTCCCAACACCGTCTGACCGAGATCATTGGCATCGATGATGACAATGCCTAGAAAGTTCGTCGTTTGTAGTTTGTAGTTTGTAGTTTTTTCATGATTTAAATTTTTGATTTGTTTCGGATTTCGATATTCGAATTTCGAGCTTATTTCCTGGTGAATTTCTCCTACCACCTTTTCCGGATTCTTCGGCCCCAGTTTAGCCGATACATTTGACGGATACAATGAGTATTCGGTCGGTCCATCTATCGAAGCCGTTTCTTGCCCCGCGATTTTATAAAACAATCCCTTCACTCCAAAGGGTTTTGTGACCGCCGAAACAATCGTAGCTAACAATATCTTTGGTAGTCCTACCTCATCTATGGCAAGCTGCATCGTCCACGGACTGCCTAATCCAATTCCGTAGGGTGTCTTCCTTACATATTTTGATAGTAGTTTTGCAAAAAAGCTCGGCTTGATATCCCAGATAAAATACGACCTCCCCTGTGCGATTGCGACGATTTTTTCGGAAATTACGATAAACCAGTCTCTTTGGCCGACCTCTTTACCTATTGATTTGTCATTACCAATTTGGTCATGCAACAAACTGGTAATTTTTTCCGCAAGCTTGTCTCCCTTTTTAAAGAGTTCCGTCCTTACTGGATATCTAAGATATTCCTTACCCTCAACTTTTATCTCCAACTTTTTTCCCTCATTTGGGCTGAATTGTGACTTTATAGACCTTATGGACTTTACAGACTTTGGACTTTTGTCAAAGAATGTCCGTAACCACATCTCCACATTCAGCAACCTCCAAAAAAGCATCGTATCGTCATTTTTCCCTTCAATGAATTTCTGAAAAGCTTTTAGGACTTCTTGTTGGTTGAAATAGCTGCGATTAGCAAATGATTCGCTTAAGAAGATAGCATAAATCTTGTTTTTCATACGTAGAAACCATTCCTGTTCAGGAGTAGTAAAACCAATCTTATTCCTGCGGAGCCGTATCAAATCGGGAACTATTCCATCTATCGATTGCCGAAGAATAAACTTGTTCCAGCCATTTTTAATAATCGCTTCATCAGGAAGATCAAATAAATAGCGCACGAGGTTAAAATCCAAAAACGGAACTCTTCCCTCTAGGGAGAATCGCATCGCATTTCTATATTCATATCTCAGTAAGGATTGCAAACTATTCGAAAATATATCTTCTATCAGACGTCGCTTAAGATTATGATTCTCGGTTTTAAAAGTTTCATTCCTAAATTTCTCTTGAAATTTACTATTTAAGATTCTCAAAAGCTCAACATCTCTTTTTACACCTAAAATAGTTGCAATTTTTCTCCATACATATTTAAAGACAATATCTTTCGAACTAATAATCTCACGAACTAATAAACTGATATTTCTTTGTCGCCAAAGTTGTCTAAGATATACAAACATATATGGATCATATCCCGCCATCATCTCATCGGCTCCCTGTCCATCAAGTAACACAGTGACCTTGTTATGGGCCATCTGCATCACTTTGTATTGCGTATAGGGACCGGTACTAATAGTCGGTTCCTCTTGAGTTTTTATAAATTCCTCTATGTCTTTGAAGAATTCTTCTGGTTTTGGATTGACTTTATGGACTTTTAACTTGACGGACTTTACGATTTCGTCTATGTACTTTTCTTCATCGTTTCTTGAATTGGGAAACACAGCCGAAAATGTATTTTGTACCTTTCCAACAGATTCCGCCTCTTTTACTTTTTCTTGGAGGAGCTTGTTAACAATTGTTACAACAGTAGAGGAATCCAATCCACCCGACAAACACGTTCCCACCGGTACTTCTGAGATGAGCCTTAATCGTATGGCGGTAATGAGTTTATTCTTGAATATATCTGTTTCACTTTTTGATATATCTTTTGCCTGTCGACTCGACGAATGTTCAGAATTGAGAAGCTCATTTTGCAAATTGGTATATTTTCGAACTTCGAACCTCAAGTTTCGAATTTCCAAGAGTTCTCCTGGCATCAATCTATTTATTCCTTCAAAAAAAGTCTCCTTTTTGTCATCGTGAATTCTGTATTTCAAATAGCGATAGAGAATCCTGTCGTTTGGTTTTTTTTTGATAAGTCCGGAATTGATGATCGGTTTAATTTCAGAAGAAAAAACTAATTTAAGGCTTTCAGTGCTTTGAGATTTGAACTTTGGATTTGAGATTTGGGATTTGAAATTTGAGTTAATTACGGAATAATATAAGGGCTTTATTCCAAAATGGTCTCTTACCAAAAGCAGCCTTTTCTCTTTCTTGTCGTAAAGGGCGAAGGTAAACATTCCATTGTGCCGGTCAAAACTCTTCTCACCCCACTCCTCGTAAGCATGGATCACCACTTCCGTATCTGATTTTGTAGTAAATATATGGCCGAGCCTAAGAAGTTCTTTCCGTTGTTGCTGAAAATTGTAGATTTCTCCTACGAAAACTATTGCGATAGATTTGTCCTCATTGTAAATCGGCTGATTGCCTCCTGCTCGATCGATGATTGCGAGCCTGCGATTAAGAAGAGTTACTTTATCCTCGATGTACAAACCTTCTCCATCTGGTCCTCGATGCTCGAGATCCTTGGAGAATTTTTTAATGAGATTGTCATTTCGAAATCCGTAAAATCCAGCTATTCCGCACATTCTTCATGTAGCACGAAACGCGAAACATGTAACACTATTTTGGTTACATGCTACATGTTATATGTTACATTGATCTCAAGATTCTTATCCTTTCCTCAGCAGGTGGATGGGTACTGAAGAGATTCATAAGCCATGACCCCTTGGCTTTCCTGAACGGATTAGCGATAAAGAGATGGGCTGTTGAATTAGTAGCTGTTTGTAAAACATTCCTATCCCCAGAAATCTTTTCAAGCGCCCGTGCTAATCCTTCCGGATAGCGAGTGAGAAGAACGCCTGAGGCATCGGCCAAGAACTCTCTCCGTCTTGATACGGCAAGCTGAATTAAGGTTGCAATAATCGGAGTAATGACTAAAACAACGATCAAAAAAATCATCATAAAGGGATTCCGCGAATTACGATCATCATCTTTGCGGAATCCTCCCCACCACAAACTTCGCATAATCCGATCAGATACCAAAGCCACTGTTCCGACGAGTACGGCCACCATCGAAGAAACCAGTATATCGTAATTTTTTACATGTGACAATTCATGAGCTATTACTCCCTCTAACTCTGTCCTGTCAAGTTTTTCAACTAGCCCAGTTGTTGCAGCAACTACTGCATGCTTTGGGTTCCTACCGGTTGCAAATGCGTTGGGAGCCGGATCATCGATCACATATAGTTTGGGCATGGGTATTCCTGTAGCCATTGCAAGATTTTCCGTCACAGTATATAAGTCAAAATAGTCCCGCTTATTTGCCGGCTTTGCTCCTGTAGTGAACAAAACGATCCTATCCGAATAAAAATAGCTTCCGATAGAAGACAAAAGAGTAAAAATAAACCCAAACGCAAAATAAGTCACCGGAGAATCAAAAAATTTCCCAATCAAAAAGAAAAAACCGGATACGATGACAATAAAGAGTCCGATGATTACGAATGTCCGAATTTTATTGCTTGCGATTTGGTCGTAAATGGTCATAAAAAATAAGTCTGTAAAGTCCATCAAGTCAAAAGTCCCTAAAGCTAAATCACTTTATGGACTTTAAGGACTTTATAGACTTTATGAACTTTGGACTTAGGAGAATTTGACTTCTACCTTTTTCCTCTCCTCTTCTGTAGCCGCGAAAAATTCTTCTTGCTTGAAACCGAATATATTTGCGACCAGATTGCTCGGGAATGTTTGGATTTTGGTGTTATAGTCCAAAACGTTACTGTTGTAAAATTGACGCGAATAGGCGATCTTATCTTCTGTGTCTTCTAGTTGTCTTTGTAGATCACGGAAATTCTCGCTCGCTTTCAAATCTGGATACGCCTCTGCAACGGCAAATAAGGATTTCAAGGCGTCGGTTAACATATTATTGGCTTCTGCTTTGTCTGCTGGTGTTTTGGCCGACATCAAAGCGGAACGGGCTTTGGTTACTTCCTCAAATACGCCTTTTTCGTGCTTAGCATACCCTTTCACCGTTTCTACCAGGTTAGGAATCAAGTCTGCTCTTCGCTTAAGTTGTACGTCAATACCTGATAGAGCTTCTTTAATTCTTGTTCGTAAAATAACAAATCCGTTATAGGTAGCAACAAAGTAAACAACTAAAAGTATTCCTACTCCGATTATGATAAATAATGGATTCATCTATATTTTCACCCCCTAAGTAAATATTAATTGTTAAATCCTAATTCTTAAACAAATTTTAATAATTAAAGTTTAAAAGTTTATTTAATAATTGACATTTAATATTTAAGACTTGTCTATAATCCATTCTTTAAATTTTTGGTAGGGTAATGTATTTATTATATCACTTTTCTGACACCAGCCTCTGCGGGCTACCGAAACTCCATAAAACATATTACCCATCTGGTCATTTGCGTGGGCATCACTATTAATAACAAATTTGACTCCGTTTTTTAGACCGTCTCTCACCAGCGTATCCGAAAGATCAAGCCTCTCAGGCCAAGAATTAATCTCTACCGCAATATTTTTTTTCGTGCATATCTCAAATAGCAGATTCCAGTCTAGCTCATACCCCTCTCTCTTTCCTAATAATCTACCGGTGGGGTGTCCTAATATTTTGACCTTTGGATATTGGAGTGCACGCAGAACTCGCTTAGTCATTGTTTTCGTATCGAGATGAAAGACACTGTGAACCGAAACGATGAGATAGTCTACATACATTATTGCCCTTTCAGGCAGCGCAAGTCTTCCATCGGGAAGAATATCAGTTTCGAGACCTATGAAAAATTTCGTTTCCTTGTTTTCTAGTTTCTTGATTTCCTGTTGCCTTCTTTTCATAATTTCTATTATTTTCTTTTCAGACATGCCAGACGTTTTCGGATTGTGGTCGGCAAAACCAACATATTCGTATTTCAGTTTTTCCGCATAGTCCAAAACTTCTCGGTAACTATTTTTCCCGAAATCGTGGGAAGGTTTTAGATCATAGGAAGAATGAATATGCAAGTCACCTTTAATTTCTTTAGTTTCTATCAATTTCGGAATTTTCTGAATTTTTGCTAGCTCTATTTCATTCGTCCCCTCTCGTATCTCCGGCGGTATATACTGCAGCCCAAGAAAATGATAAAATTTCTCTTCTGTATTAAAAGTATGAAGATTTGAGTTTTGAGATTTGAGATTTTTAATACCGTATTCGTTGAGAGATAAATCTTTGTGAAGGGCAAATTCTCTAAGGTTAATATTATGAGCCTTGCTTCCTGTGAAATACTGCAGCATCGAACCGTAGCTCTTTGCATCCTGTACTCTCAAATCAACTCTTATATTTGGCGAAATGATTATAGATGCCTTCCTATCACCAGCATTATCCACCTTTATCGCCTTCGGATATTTCACAAAATAATCAACTATTTCTTTTTCCCTCTTAACACCTAACTCATAACTCTTAACTTGTATTGCTATATCAATATCCCCTATTGTCGCTACCATTCTCCGCAGCGACCCAAGTGCATCAACCCGTTTTACCGCAGGAAGCTGAAGAAGATATTTTTTTATCTCTTCTGCTTGCTCAAAGGCATACGGGAGCGGCATTCGTTCAACACGCTGGGACTTTTCCTTGAACATCGATATCGAATCGAGGATCTCCTTTTGCGACTTATCTCCGAATGTCTCAAGTTCTTCTATCTTTCCTTCTTGTGCTGCCTTCTTTAAATCTGCGACTGCACTACTCGGGCTGGTAAGATGCAGGTCTTTTACCAGTTTGAAGGCTTTCTTCGGACCGATCCCAGAAACATTCATCAATACAAAGACCGAGGTAGGAAGCTGTTTCAATATGGAATTGAAATGTTTAGACCGTCCTGTTTTGAAATATTCCTCCAAGTGGGATCCAATAGAGCCACCGATTCCCGGAATCTCATACAACTTTCCATCCTGCCATATATCTTTTAATTCCCGAGTAAGATGTTCTACTGCGTCCGCCGCTTTTTCATACGCGATGATTCGAAATCTATTTACTCCCGTGAGAACGTACGTCGCGGCAATATTGCGAAGAATTTGTGCAATTTCCTTATTTGAAAATTTACTCTGATCTACTGCCATAAATATTTTTTAACAGTTTATTATTTGAATAATGTAGACGTAATAGAACATTTTGGGAGTGCGGAACATAAGAAATTTTTATAAACAAAAATTTCAACGTTCCAGCCACGTTGAACGTTGGATTAAAAGTCAACGCCAACGTTCTTACGTGGCGCGACCAAAGGGGCTCGAACCCTCAACCTCTGCCGTGACAGGGCAGCGCTCTAACCAATTGAGCTATGATCGCAAGTATCCCTTTATTATAACTTTACTTTTACATTTCTTCAATCGTCGTTTTGATCCTTCTATACTTTAAAAACAACAAAGATCTTGATACAATATACTGCCATGACAAAAAATGATGGAGCAGTTTTAGACTATCGAAACGTTCTTCTTTCTAAAATCAAAGAAAATGCAATTTCTTTTTCTATCGGACTTACCCTGGTGACAGTTCTACTTCTCGGTCGAGTTCTTTATTCATGGTCTTACATCTCATCTCAATTTAAAGTGGAGAAGAAAACTCAGCCCTCCGTAGCATCAGCAACTAATAAAGTGAGAACCTATACGATCCAGGAAGGAGACCAACTCTGGCTCGTCGCCCAGAAGCTCTATGGCTCAGGGTTCAATATGGAAGACATCATGAGAGCAAATAGTATCAGTAATCCCGATCTTATCGAGGTAGGACAAAAGCTCGTGATCCCTGATGTCAAGCCAAAATTCCCAACGACGGGTGAAATCGCCTCTGGCATTGCAACCAGCAACAAGGTAACGAGCAACAAGCAACCAGCAACATATGTTGTAAAAGAGGGTGACAACCTCGCTTCGATAGCGCTTCAGGTCTATGGAGATAGCTATGCATGGACCAAGATCGCCGAAGCAAACAAATTGGTAAATCCGAATGTGCTCCAAGCTGGAATGGTATTGGTAATTCCCAAATAATCCTATCGAACGACGACTTATTTATCCAACTTCAAGAGAAATCAGGACCAGGAAAATTTTGGGTCCTTTGCTTCGTATTCCCTTAAGGGCAAGTGTCGAAGTTGATCAAGATAACATTGAAAAAACTAGGCAACTCGCAGCTGACGGATATGGTTTTTTAATTCTTGGAACACACTTTTCTTGGAGGGAAGGTTTTGATTTTATCGTCCAGACTCAGAGATACTTACCCATAAGTGACAAGCCCATCGTGATGCCGATATCTTTACATCAGTATGAGCGTCAGAAGGGACTCCTGGACCATTTTAGCGCAATTGCAGGAATCACTATTTCCCCGGTGGGAAATGAAGATGCAGTCAAATACGGCTACGAGTTGGGAGCAGGACTCCCGGAGTATGCAAGAAATACGAGAGAGGCACTCTTAGCTGGAGGTGCAGCTGGAATCGCTATCCAAACAGGAAGAAGGAACGAACTCGAACTTGGTCAGGTAAAAAAACAGCCCTTGAGATTCATGTTGAGTGCCACACGTACTAAGCCGAGCTCGAGCGTCGCCCTCCTCTTCCTTCCCATGACACCATTTGAAGAAAACGTGGATTATAAAGCGATATATGAGAAAAAAAATCTGTTCAAAAAGTATGATGTTCGATTCGGGCCGATCTTTACGATTGCTGAGATGTATCAGCTTCTCAAAGGCATAAATACTTCCCTCAGATCCCACCCCATTGCCTTAGAAAACGCAGATCGCCCAACTATAACTGAGATAACGATAGACGAATTAGCACTCGTTATCCTATCCATCGCAGTTGACCCTAAATATAATCATGTTCCGAAAGAATTGGGTCAAGAATTCTTGATTGAATATTTTTTTAACCCCGAAAATCGGTATCAATAGATAAATTCAAGTGACCTTTATCACTGCAATTACAAAATCATTCCTGTATTTTGTTGGGAATGATAACTCAAAGCTTGGAATCTTCTGCGCGATTGGATTGTGGAGGTCTACCTCCTAATCTTCAAGCGCTCGGAATATATGGACTTATGATGGCAAAAGGAGATACTCAGGATATAAGACCAAAACCTACCGAACGCCTTCCTCGTCCTCCACCAAGTCCAAGAAAATAATAAGTGGTAAAATATTACTGTACTAATTGGAAAAAATATTATAGCGGGATTAGTACAGTGGTAGTATGCCACCTTCCCAAGGTGGAGATGCGAGTTCGATTCTCGTATCCCGCTCAAAGGTGATAGAGGAGTCCCACATGGTGCCAACTGAAAATAAATTTATATCATAAATATGGTCAAAGCGGAAACCCACCAAACCCCAAATTACCGCGGGATAGAGCAAATTAATCGACTTGAGGTACCTCGTTATACCCACCAAACCTATTCTTCTACTGAAGGTCTGCATCAAGAACCTTGCCCATATAACGGACGACTTATGAGTCACTTTGGACCCAATGAAGGACCTATGTTGTTCACACCAGACGATTTAGATTTTGACGTGATTTGTAGCCTTCCTGCAACTAAGGAGAAATCATACAGAGGAGTAGTTAAGATGAAAGTGGAGCGAACAGGTAATAACTATAATAGAATTCTTCCTCCTTAATCGCCGTCTATAAATAATTTGCGTCTCCCGTTAAAATAGTTTTGCTGAGATTGGAGCAGTATCATTCACATGCCATGGCGGTGCAGGAGACCTGACCGTTTTGGCACGAGCAGGAGTTGCATTTATCGCTAAATCCCTCACCGTTTCGATAGCTCTGACCTTTGTAGTCGCAGGAAGAAGGAAGTTTCGGCGAAGAAGTGAAGATATTCACTTTTCCGAGATAAAAACCAATTGCTATCCCAAACAGAATGGAAAGAATAATTGGGAGAAAATTAGACTTCATAAACAAATGATATAACATTTGAGAACAAAATAAGCATCATCTGTTTCTAAGAAGTCAATTTTTTACGGTAACTATAAGAGGTGCAGATGAAATATTGATAGTGATTTTGCCATCACGACGGGCATCCAAATCTCCGGTCTTACCGTCTGTAATATCCTGACTTTTACCAAATGGATCTTCAGTATGAATACTTGTAGCAACAAATCTTTTTTGAATAGTAGGTGGAGCAGGCACCGGCTCACGAACATTACCCCAATTGGAGCCTTTTAGGCTACAAAAATCTGGCCTTGTGGGTATACTCCAGAGGATTTCTTTGGAATTATTTATAATGGAAGAAGGCTGATTTGCCAGATTTCCAGTTTTTATTTTGTTGGATGTGGACGATGCTGATACAGGCACAAAAAGATAGCCCTCGAGATTATCATAGTTACTAAAATCGATGGAATGGAATCCATACCCGTTCAGATTATTAAATAATCTTTGATACGCTCCAAATGCTGGACGCTTTCGAGGAAGATCGGGTTTTTTTTTAACCTCCAATAAACCAAACTGTGGATCTCCAAACCCGAGGTCATACCAGCGGACTTCTTCGGCGCCTGTCGAGAAACTTTGCGCAAATATCTTCCAGAGATTTATAGCCATCACTTCCTCTTGATGAGAACCAGCGCTAAAAGGATATGGATCGCTAATCTCGCTTAGCACAAAGGGCCGCTCGAGCAGTTTCCCCTCTTTACTGAACTTGGCAAAAATATTTTTCATCCAACTGATCTCTCCCCTTACCCCTCCTACTGAATACTCATCGTGCTCTTGGAATGGAGTATTACAGTGATAGACTTCATAGTAGTGTGCGTTCATGACATCAAAGTAAGGAAAACTTTGGGCAAATTTAGCATCTGAGGAAGAATAAGTCCTTTGTAGATGTGCTAACACTTTATAGAGAAATGTTTTTTCGTCTCCGTTATAATGTTGGTCAAGAATTTCAAAATTGCCGTAGGTACCGAAATTGACTTTCAAATTGGGATTTGCTTCCTTGACCGCATAGTAGAAGTCTTTTTGTAGATCCGCGTAGTCCTGCCAATCCGGTTTACCGTTTTTGTTCAGATCGCCGTCTCTTCTGCCTTCAAAAGGTTTACCATCATCTTCGGGATGTTTCGTATTCCAGGGTGCCTGTCCACAATTTCTTTCATAATAATCCATTTCATTGTACATAAGGAACGACTGGACAGTGAGAGGTCTTCCGTTACTGCCTTTTGCATCATCTATACCATCGCCGTCGTAACGCTCCGCTGCTTTTTTGACAAAATCCACAAAATGCTGCTTGACAACATTATCGTTCGCATCGCTCGGATTGTTCATATTTATCGGTGCCTCAGGACAGTACCAGTCCGCATTAGAAGGAGTTTTATCCTTGGGCTGGTAATTGGCAAGCAAGCTCTGGCTACTCTTTGTCACTGCCCACGCGGGAGCCACACCAATCATAATATTGCAGGGGATATTGAGATCATTGCATAGTTGTATTTCTCGTTCCGCACCGGTGGTACCTCCACCCCAGTTAAAAGTACCCATGGTAGGCTCTATATTTCTCCAGTAGAGGGAAGTTGATTTGGAATTGGTTCCTGCTTCACGTGTGTAGGGGGAATCTGCAGGAGAATATCCTCCCAACCCCATGAGTGCCTTTCGGATTAAGCCTTGCTTACTTGCTTCCCCAGATGAAGACTCCATTTGGGTAGCAATAACTCTCAAAGGTTCAGGAGGTTTATCAATTTTTATACCTTTTATCCGAACTAACTGACCCAGCATTGCCATAAGAGCGCTTTTCCTTACTTTTATTCCGTCCGGACTTATAAAAAGAATTACTTTGCCGGTAGAATCCAGAAGACGGAAACACCGTTGATTATTTTTGTCACATTTGGCTTGACTCGCCTTCACCAAATACCCGGTATAGAACTCTTTGGAAGCTTTGGCTGCCTGGCCGAAGGGATAGTTCTGATAGATGAATATCCCAAGC
>Ga0155257_163_pt3 | contig 14554 bp, 18 predicted proteins | sample RifCSPhighO2_02_FD_106225 | JGI IMG/M metagenome (GOLD analysis project Ga0155257, IMG submission 106225) | Candidatus Roizmanbacteria bacterium RIFCSPHIGHO2_02_FULL_39_9
GATATTTATAGTCCAGATCATATGTTTCCTTACTATAGTGGCTTCGCTCCTTATCAGTGTGCCTTCTCCATTTCAGATTTTTTTCACTGATCCCAAGGGTTTTCGTCACAAAATTCCACATGTCTTGCTGCCAGTTTTTTAAAAGTACACGCCAATCAATCTCTGTCGGGTCAAAAAAATATTCTATTTCTGCCTGTTCCATCTCAAAAGTACGAAAAATAAACTGGCCTGTCGTTATTTCATTCCTAAAGCTTTTTCCTATCTGGCCAATTCCAAAAGGCAACTGGATTCTATAGGTATCCACCACATTTCTAAAATGGGAAAAAATACCTTGGGCTGTCTCTCCACGAAGATATACTTTAGACTTCTCTCCACTTATCACCCCGAGAGATGTCTCAAATAAGAGGTTGAATTCTTTTGGCTCGGTTACCCTATTCCCTTCTGGACTCGTTATATGATGCTTTTTTAGATACGTTGCCATTTGTTGCATATTCAAGTCTTCAATAATTACTGGTTCCGTGTTTCTATTTTCCTGTTTCTTAGACCAATGTTCAATGAGATGGTCTGCTCTATAGCGCTTATGGGTTACGACATCCTCAACTAAGGGGTCATTAAAGGATACGACGTGGCCTGAGGCAACCCAGGTCCGTGGATGGAGAATGATTTGGGTATCAATCCCTATCATGTCTTCTCTTCTCTGGATAAACTCATTCCACCAGAGTGAACGAATATTATGTAGTAATTCTGCACCAAGCGGGCCATAATCATACGCATTCGCCAGCCCACCATAAATATCAGAAGATGGATAAACGAATCCCCTCCGTTTACATAATGCAACAATTTTTTCCATCAGATTTTCATTGTTCATAGTTAGATTGTACACAAAAAAACTCCTAAGAAACATGTGGCATTCGCTCACCAATCAAATCTTCGATGATCCGCCGTAACTCTTCAAATTCTTTTTTTTCATCAGTATAGCCGAGTAACATGAGTGTTTTATTCATGTACTTCTCGAGAAAACGCCTGTCGGAAGAGGATAGTTTGGATAATTCGACAAGAAATTTTTTGATTTCAAGATACACAAGATGTTCGTTTTGGTGTTCCGGCAATAGACGATCAAGAATGAAAAGGTAGGCGTAGAGTAGTTCAACTTTTTCTGGATCTTTTTTAATCTCTTGAAATCCTGATATCAAGGAAGTATCCTGGAGATATAAATGATCGTTCTTTCGATAAAGAACGGCGTGGATAAAGTTCGACGTCTGGACATGAGGTAATCTCTTGCTTGTAATTTTCTTAATCCCCTTTGCAAAGACTTGCACTTTGCCGATTTCCTTTGTAAATAAAGTAATAATCTTGTCTTCGTTGGGAAGGGATCGTTTACGTAAGATGAAAGCTTCTGTTTTAAGAATTCGTTTCATACCTATTACTCATTATAGCCTAGTTTCTTTATCAGTATCTAAGACTCCGTCAAAAATCATTTTTCCATCTACGTCTACTTTAATTTTGTCGCTGTATGTTCCTGGCTGTTTTTGGATAAGGAGCTTATAGTCTTTTTTACTCAGGCTATCTGGTAATGTATAGGAAACTACGACTTGAGCTTTGCCTTGAGGGGTTACTTCCAGATATCCCTCAAATACTGTTTTACCTAATTCATCATATGTTTGAACTTTTTTCTTTGATCCGTCAAAACTTACGAGTTCCGAACCTTCCGGTACGTAGAATCTGATCCAGTCTCGCAAAGTTGCATTCAAACATAAGCCCCCACGCTCTAGATTACAATCTGAAGCAGGGTAAGGATTTCTAAACTCTATAGTTACTTCACGTGAAATTTTTCCATTATTATTTAGCTTTGTCTTCGAGTCAATCGACTGGGTGACAAATAAGTTGGATTTTGCCCCTGCGAAATTCACATTGTTTACATAGAGATAATCCCCTTCGTATTCTCTTACTCTTCCGGCAAAATTAAGTTTTTCAATAGATTTTTGCAGATCAGGATCGGTAAAGTAAACTAAAATATGTTTTTCCTGTAAATTCTTGAACATGTCCTGCACCAAAGTTCCCCAATATTTCGAAGGGGAAAATCCAATTGCTTTATAGAACAATGCATACATAAGATCGCCCAAAATACCTTTTCTATTTTCTTTAATATAGCCAACTGGCCTATCGATTTCGTCTAATAGAGTGTAGATTACTTGGGGACAGTCGCATCGTTTGTCCGTTTCTGCCGAAAAACGTAAACCTCTTGCTTCTGTATCGCCAAAAATGGTGAGCATGTCAACTAATATTTTAGTATCAAGCATGATGATGCCGTCATAGTTTACTTTCTCACTACTTTTTGCGTACAGGCTATTAAAAAGTTCTACGGTTGTCGGGACATCTGGTGAAAGATTACTATCCCGGATAAAAAAACTATTCACTTCTTTATGATAGGTTAAAATTTCTTTTGGTGCGATGGGGTGTTGAGAAATGCTTGCATCCAAAGTATAGATATCTTCTGATCTTTTGATTTGAATCCTTCCGTCATTTACCGTAAATACTGCATAGGCAGTAAGAAAACCACCTGTAGCGCGAAGCTCTTTATCATTTTGAAAAAGTATTAAATAATTTTTTTCCCCGTCTTTACCAAAAATTTCCGGTAACCGCTTAACGAGAGGTTTTGCGTCAACAAATAAGGAGGAAAGACCTTTGAACTGTTCTTGGATGTTTTCGATTCTCCCTCGGATGAATATGGAGCCAATTTTCTCGGGATATCGTTTCGGGTCGATCCTATCGATTCTCATCTCAGCTTGGCGAATATCTTCCGAGATAGAATCAACTTTTGACAATACTTTATCTAACGTAAGAATTGCAGTTTCCAACCTGTCTTCTGCGGATTTTTCAACAAATGATACCTGACCCTTTTTAAATCCAATAAGGTCCGCATAAGGAGAAATCGCCTTGATTGACTCTTGCCCCGCCTGTATGAGATAGTCACCTGCTTCTACCCCATTTTTGAAGTCTGCAACATAAGGAACGAAACTTGCCCAGTATACTGACTGAGCTGAACGTTCGAAATCCTTATATTGGTCGGAAAAGGTATTTAGTTTATTGCTTACTAGATCGATGTCGTTTTGAGAAAACGCCTGTTTTAATTCCTTGGCGGATGCCACAAGAACCTTCGCTTTGCCAGATAGAGTTTTGTAGGTAAGAAATCCATAAACGCCAACCGCACCCAAGACTATAACCAAGAATAGCAAGACGAACAAAACCAGTTTGGCAGGCTTCCGAGACTGAAAACCGAATTGCCTCATATGGTAAAAAAAAACCCTCTCGGGTAAATTAAATCACAATCCCTATATTTTACACTATTAAATTGCACCTTGTCCACTCAACATGACAAAAGGTGTTTTTAGGATTATCTTGATATCTAACCACAGTGAAACTGTGTCTACATACAAAGCGTCGATTGCTATTCTTTTGTCAAAATTGATTTCCGATCTCCCTGATACCTGCCAAAGTCCAGTAATTCCGGGCTTTACCGATAATACCTTTGAGACTAACTTTTTAGTTTGGGGAAATTTTTTTTGCTGATTAGCAAGCTCGTCAGGATAATAAGCTCGGGGACCAACTAAGCTCATATCTCCTTTTAGTACATTAAGCAGTTGAGGAATTTCGTCGATCGAATGTTTTCTGATAAATTTACCCACGTTTGTTATTCTTGGATCTTTTCTCAATTTATAGCTTCCTTTTTTATATTCTTCATAGAGGTGTTGAAACTTGGGATCGGTACGCAAAAGGTGATGAGCGTTTACTACCATGGATCTAAACTTAAACATCTTAAATTTTTTTCCTTTTTCTCCTACCCGCTCGGGGACATCGGCCACTACCGGTCCTTCAGAATCTAATTTGATTGCAATTACAGACAATAGATTTACAGGAAGAAATAAGACAAGGAGAATGAAAGCTCCAACTATATCGATGATTCTTTTTACATAGTGCCTATAAATATTCCCTTGAAATGCAAAAAAAACTTTAGACATGAAGGATATTCTAACAAATTTATGGTTGTGTTGTTTTATGTTAATTTCTCGTGCTCAGTTCCCTCGAAGCTTTCTACAAGAGTCTTTACTTTTGAAACTGAAGTTTTTTTTGCGATGAGAAGGACGTCTCGTGTATTGACTATTATATTTTCATCCAAATCAATCCCTACTATCAACTTCTTATCTTCGTAATTATAGATAAGCGAATCCCGCACATGTTCAAGATAGACTTTTCCTCGGATCACATTTTCATAAGGATGATTTTCGAGCGCTTCCTTTAGGGCTTCCCATGCACCGACATCACTCCAACCAACATCCTCTACTACCACGAGTGCGTCTTTTTTATCTAGATTCTCCAAAATCGCATTGTCAAAGTTAATACTCTCAACTTCACCATAGTGTTTTTTTAATTCCTGCTCAAAACTAGGTTTCCCCCAGTGCGAAAGTATGTTTTCAGTATTACTAAAAATATTTGGCGCAAACCTTTTAAAGGCTTCGTATATGAATTCTGCTGTGGTAACAAAATAGCCAAGATTCCAGGCGTATTCTCCCGACTGAAAAAACTGTTTAGCTGTTTCTGAATCCGGCCGGTATTTACATCCCTGAAAATCATAAAAATTAACTTCATCGTTACCGAATTTTTTTTTGCCGAAGTGGATGTACCCCAAATTAGAACTCGGAAATCGAGGTTTGTGCGATATAAAAATTATTTTGTTGGGGTGTTCCTTGATATATTCTCCGGAGACTTTTAGTATTTTTTTGAAAAGTGAGACTTTTTTGACCAAATGGTCACTCCAAAGAATCGCAATCGGCTCCCGGGGATCAATTCTCTGAATCATTCCCATCGCTAAGGCAATTGCAGGACCTACGTCTTTTTTTTCCGGTTCAAAGATAAAATTGTTTTTAGGAATCTGGGGAAGTTGATCATCTATAATCCCCTTATACGCTATGTTAGTAGAAATGTAGATATTCTCAAATGCGAAATCGGGAGTTAAACGCTCAACCGCTAACTGTAGAGTTGATTTGTCACCAACAATTTTCTCAAACTGCTTGGGTGATTTTTTTCTCGAAAGAGGCCAAAGCCTTGTCCCTGTTCCACCGGCAAAGATGATTGCTTTCATAATTTTCTCCGAATTTCCAATTACAAATTACGAGTTACTCGCTTAAATTCATTTACAAATTTTTCCTTAGCAAACCTTTCTACATTTTTAGGTCCGAACTCTAGAGTATTTCGTTGCAATTTGTATTTTACCATATTGTATTTCCCAATAGCCTTAGAGAGCTCTTCCACGGTCTGATCGTGAAAAAATAGTCCTGTCTTCCCTTCACTGACAGTTATGCTTGCTCCCCCTTTATTATATGCAATCACCGGACAGCCGAAAAACTGAGCCTCCAATGCCACGTAACCAAAGTCCTCCTCCTGTGGCATAATCAAGGCTTCTGCCTTACTATACAGATATACCAACTCCTCATCGGTTAGTTTTGAAAGAAAAGTTATATTTTCTCCCGCTATTTCTTTTAATTTTTTTTCTTCACTTCCCTCACCAACTATTATTAAATGATGTTTACTATCGGTCTTACCATCTTGATGCCGATCGATGCGAGATGGTACATGATTTTGTTTGTTAAAAACCTTGATAATTAAGTCAATTTTTTTATACGGCTCCAAGCGAGAAACAACTAAAAAGTATTTTTCGGGAATTTCAGATTTAAAATTTGGATTTGATTTGAGATTTAAGCTTTGAAATTTGGATTTGATTTTAGTCCAATACTTTATATCAAAAGGTGGATATACTACTTCGGATTCTCGGTTATAGTATTTCTTACATCGATCAGCAACGGTTTGGGAGATAGAAATGATTTTATCAGGTCTTTGGGCGACAATCATATCCCATTTTTTCATCTTATTGATGTATGGAGCTAAAATTCCGGAAATTATCTTATTTTTTACATACTCTCCTGGATATAACCACAAGTATCTTGTGGGAGTTAAAAGATAGCAAACATGTCGGGTTTCAGGGCGGGTTATTACTGCCTTAGCAAATGATGAAGTAACAGAAATGACTAGATTATAACCCTTAAAATCCAGAGATTCGAAAGCATATGAATATAACGGAAAGGAGAGGATTCTATTTTTTTTTATAAATTTCGGAAGTTTTTGAATAAATGAAGTTTTTATCTTCAAATCTTTAGCCCAGGGGGCTTTTTCAGAATCATAATAGGAAGTATAAAAATCAGCATTTGGGAATACATCATGGAGAGTTAAAAGAACCCTTTCTACTCCTCCCCACTTATCAATCCAGTCATAGACAATAGCGATTTTTCTCTCTCGAAACATACGTATACGTATTATACGGCAAAGATTTTTTTCCATTTGAATGGAGTGTATTTCTTAGGTAAGATCATTGTATATGTCTCCAGTTGATCTTTCATCATATAAATCTTTATTTATCAAAACTGCGAAAGAATTTATTGTGAATCTGAGGAGAAATCTGAGTTTTTTGAGTCAGAATACCAACAACAAAGAAGTGATATATGAAATTTTTCGCAGCGTTCATTCGATCAAGGGCCAATGCCTCATGATGGGTTTCCCAAAAACTGCAGAACTCTGTAAAACAGTCGAAGACGCCTTCCACACAATAAACGATGAAAAACAGGCCTTTTCGGCAGATATGATGGCCATTTTTTCCGACTCAGTAAATTCGATAGAACAATCACTGCTTAGCATAGAAAAAAACAACCGAGAGATTGATTTGGATGAAGAAAACACTAAACTGCAAAATTATCTGAAATCAAGGAATTTTGCTTTCTCTCTCGTTGAGCTTGTGATTGTTGTCGGAATAGTCGCTATTTTATTGGCAATCACCCTTATCCTCCTTCAATCTCCAAAATGATTTGCTGTGATCCTACTCACGTTGATTTTATTTTTTAATACTGCTACTATAAACTATTGAACAAATGGAAGAAAAAATACTACTCGTCGAAGATGATCCTGTTTTGCAGAAATTGTATAGTGATCTATTGACATCTGCAGGGCTTCACTATGAAACAGCCTCGGACGGAGAAACAGGATACCAAAAAATGTCAGAGGGTGGATGGAAGCTCGTTCTCCTCGATCTTATGCTGCCGAAAATGAACGGTTTGGACATCGTTAAAAAATTGAAGGAAGATCCGCCGCAAAATCCGCTAGGCAAAATCGTTTTTCTTACCAATCTAGAGCAGGGTAAAGAAGTCGGAGAGATTAAAGGTCTGGGCTATGAATATGTTATCAAAAGCGATCTTGATCCAAACCAATTCATTAACAAAGTCAAGTCGTCTCTTATATGAAAAAGCACCATGAACCATTTGGTCTTCATCTCATGATTGATGCGTATGATTGTTCACCAAAAAGTCTGAACGATACGAATTTGATTTATAAAATTCTCGATGAACTTCCCGACCTGCTTGGAATGAAAAAGCTGATGAAGCCTTATATCGTTTACGCAGAAGGCAATAATAAGCGCGATCCCGGAGGTTGGTCAGGATTCGTCATGATCCAGGAGTCACATGTCAGTATTCACACATTCATTAAGAGAAGGTTTGTAACAACAGATGTCTATTCGTGCAAACACTTCGATACCCAAAAAGCCATCGATTATTTTAAGAAAACTTTTCATACTGAAGATATCGAATTCTATATTGAAGAAAGGGGCAAAAAATATCCCCCAGAAAATATTGATTAAGTATGACAAAATCATTTTCACTGGTTCTCGTTATCGTATTAACATTAGTTGCCGGATTTCTTGATTCCCAAGGTTTTTTTCATTCTTCTCAGGTCTGGAAAAATGATCAGTTTGTAACTCACGAAGCTGTAAAATCGTTATTTAGTTTTGTCGCAGGAACGATTTTATTCTGGTTCTCTATTAAATATCTCCAACAGTTAGGTGTCGTATCCGCTGAAATGCAGACAATCATTTGGTTTGTTGTAACCATAGTAGGCGTAGCAATAGCGAGCGGCAAGTTTTTCCAGTGGAATATAATTGATCAATCTATAGGAATCGCAGTATTTATAGGCATTGGGCTTCTTTTATTTCGGACAGGCGCTTAAACATATGAGGTTACAGAAAATAGATTCGTCATTTTCATCTTTTGAGCCTAGAGACTACTTAAACGAGTATTATTCAAGAATAGGAACCGAAAACGAAACACTATTGCGTTTTTTTAATTCATCTTATAAAAAAGCCGAAAAAAATGGTTTGATGCTTGAATTTAGTGGAGGACCTACAATCTACCCTTTGATTTCTGCCGCACCGGTGATGAAAGAAATACATTTTGCAGATTTTTTAGATAAAAATCTTCTGGAAGTGCAAAAATGGCAGAATAGATCAGTTGAAGCATTTGATTGGACAATTTTTTTTCGCAAAGCTCTGGAAATTGAAGGAAAAATAAATGTAAAAAAAAATGACATATATAAAAGGGAGAGCCTATTAAGAAGCAAACTAACTAAATTTCTCCACTGTGATGCATTTGATCAAAATCCTTTAGGAAAAAACTACCGGCAGATATATGATCTTTTAAATGTAAATTTTGTTCCTGACTCCGTGGCAAAATCAAAAGAAGTTTGGAAAAAATTGATTAAAAATATCTGTTCTTTAATTAAGCCAAGAGGTCTACTAGTGATGTCTGCATTAAAAGATGCAACTTATTGGAAAGCGGGAAGTAAATTTTTCCCTGCCGTTCACATTGATGAAGATGATTTGAAAAGACTTTTAAAAAGCTTGTATTTCAAAATTTTAACCCTTTTTACTATTCCGGCAGAGGTTGTCGACGAAAAAGCTGAAAACTTCGAAGGATATAAAGGAATGATATTCCTGACTGCAAAAAAAGAGTTTGACTTTTGATATGTAAAGTATTAGCTTTGTTATATGTTTAAGAGAATTCTACAGAGTAAATTTTCCTACTGGATTCTTTTCCTCTATATAGCAGTTCTTGTTTGGTGGGTTAAACTACAGATACAAGGGGCTGGAACAGAGGAAGCCTATTTATTTAACTGGTTTTATGGTTTCATCGGAATAAGTGGAGCTTTTTATGGGATTCGGGTAGCTCTTAAAAAATGGGGTGGTTGGAAGAGTGTTATCGGAAAAGGATTAATTTTACTAGCTATCGGTCTGCTTGGTCAATGGGTCGGCTTACAAATATGGACTTATTACAATGTCATAGCTAAGGTTGAAGTTCCTTATCCATCACTTGCTGACATCGGTTATTTCTCACTCATCCCAGCTTATACCCTGGCCGCTTGGATGTTTTCCCATGCTTCAGGAGCAAAATTCTCATTAAAGACAACGTCGGGGAAGTTTTATGCCATTATTATTCCTCTTACAACATTGCCTTTAGCATATTTTCTCTTTTTAAAAGACATAGGGTTCGATTTATCTAATCCAATTAAGTTATTTCTTGATATAGGATATCCGCTGGGTGAAATCATACCAGTAACTATAGGAGTGTTTACTTTGACTTTATCAAAGAAATTTTTAGGCGGCACGATGAAAAAAAGAGTGCTCTTTCTTGTTGGTGCTTTCTTCTTTCAATTTTTAACGGAATATGCCTTCTTATATGCTGCAGGGGCAGAGACATACGTTAATGGCGGTTGGAATGACCTTATGTATGCCACATCATACCTCACTATGAGTTTAGGATTCGTTTACTTTGATAGTTACGATTAAACAAGTTATGGATATATTTGCAGAGCTTGCGGAAAAAATAATTAAGGAACAAGAGAATATAATAGGTCCTCTGGCCCTTGAACAGGCTAAAAAAGTACCAGGGATCAAGGTAGATGGAAGTACTCATACCATATCACTCATTGGCAATAAGACTACCGTTCTAGAAAATCTTGTGAAACAATACGAGGCATTGTTCGGACAGGCGTCAGTCGAACTTTGTAAAGATGTTGCAAGCAAATATCTCAAAGAAATTCCACAAGAGCAGCTCCCTCAAGTACTGCGATGAGTTGTTATAATGAAATGTAATGGATCCAAATAATCAAACCAAGCCATCGACTTCACCATCTTCAAAAGCGGTAACTACAACAGACCTGCAACATGCGACAGAAGAGTTATATAAAAAAAACTTGGAGCTTACGGAAAGGAATAAAACGTTGGCCCTCCTGCAGAAAATTGATGAAATTATTTTAAATAAAGTCACGGATATCGAAGAAATAGCTCATCAAATCACTGAAGAAGTGATTAAGGATGCGGAATTTAAAGCCATGTATATTTTTTTGCTCGACAAGGAAACTAATACGATCTCCCCTCTTTCAATTTCAGTCGGAACAAAAAACGTGGCGATTAATCCGGAACTTGAGAAAGCGTTTTTTTCGATCAAGATTTCTGCCGTAGATAAGAAAAATCTTGTCGTCGAAACACTCGTTGAAAAACAGCTTCATCAAACAGATAGTCTTCAATCTTTTTTAATTCCTTATTTGGATGAAGATTCCTGTAAAAAAATACAGGAAGTGTACGGAATGAAATATTTTAATCTCTATCCGCTTGTCATAAGAGGCGAGGCGATGGGTGTTATCATAATTTGCGCTAAAGAGGATAAGGAGCCCTTCTTTGTACATTTCGGCGATCTTGCCGTTCGCCTCCCCGGCGTGATCGCAATTGCGATTGACAATGCGATGCTCTATCAAAAAATTGAGCAGGCTAATATTCGTCTCAGGGAACTGGACAAATTAAAAGATGAGTTCGTCTCTCTTGCTTCACACGAACTCCGCACTCCTATGACCGCGATCAAAAGTTATCTTTGGATGATTTTAAATAAACCACAAGCAATATCCCCTGAAGCAAAAAGTTATTTGGAAATAGCCGCTCAAGAGACAGATCATCTCATTAAACTCGTCCAAAATATGCTTACCATCTCTCGGATTGAAGGCCAAAGATTGGAACTTTCCATTGAAACGCTTGATCTCTTCGCAATCGTAAAACAGGTTTATGATACGCTAAAGGTCAAGGCAGATGAAAAAAAAATTACGTTTACTCTGGTTCCTTATCCTGAAAAGCTTACTATAAGCGGCGACAAAGATAAGTTGTCAGAAGTGATCGAAAATATAGTCGGAAATGCACTCAAATATACTCCTGAGAACGGGAGAATATCCATACACTTCACTTTGGATAAAAATACTACCGGGGTACATGTTTCAGATACTGGACATGGGATATCGCAGGAAGATCTTTCTAAGCTCTTTCAAAAATTCGGCAGACTGTCTGATGCAAAGATAAGCAAAACTCCAGGGACAGGACTTGGTCTTTATATCACAAAACAAATAGTGGAACTACATAAAGGCACGATAGCCGTCCAGTCAGAGGTGGGAAAAGGCTCAACTTTCAGTATATTTCTTCCCATCCTAGAGGCTACTTTTGTATAGTGAAAACGTTTCTTCAGTCATTTTTTCAAAAGAAAATTTGTCCAAAATATGTGCAGAGTGAATTTTAAGTTTTCTTTCTAAAAAAAATTCCATTTTTTTTTGCATATCATCTTCATCGAGGGGGTTAAAAGATATATATTTATCTTTCAAAAGTTCCTTAAAAACGTCGATGTCCGAAGCAATGATTGGCGTTTTAAAATAGGAGGCCTCAATAATGGGTAGTCCGAATCCCTCTGAAAGAGAAGGATGTACTAGGGCGAGAGCATTTTTGTAAAAGTAAACCAGCTCTTCTCTTTTTGGATTATGAAAGAATAGGATTCTATCTTTTTGTCCTAACTCATTAATTAATCGAAGCAAGTACGTAGAGAAGAAGTCAGCCGGTCCAATCAATATCAACTTCATCCTTTCTTTTATTCGGGCAAATGCCTTAATAAGCCTCTCTACATTTTTATGAGGATAAAAATTGCCGACATAAATAAAAAATGAATCATCTTCCATTTTAGATTTAAGACCTGTGATTTGTTTGAAAACTGGGAATTGCCTGCCTGCCGGCTCGCCTTGCTGCGAAGCGGGCAAGGCTGGGAAGTTGGGATTTATTAGTTCATAATCAATTCCTTCATAGATTGGGTAGATTTTCTTGCTATAGTTTTGACCATATATTTTTTCTAAATCCTTTTTTACCGCTTTGGTCGGAGTAATAATTGCATGAGCATTTTTAACTTGCTCTGCAATAACGAATTTAAAGACCTGGTGTTTTATCTCATAAGTTAGGGGATTTTTCATTGAAGCTCTCCCGGTTTTATAAAAAAGTGGGGTAACGTCATGAATTGTTGCAATGAATTTTTTTCTGTATAAAACTGGATAGCTGAAATAGGTAAAGTGCATGAGATCAAGACGATCTTCATATATTTTTTTTGCAAACCAAATCTGCTCTGAAAAACTATGCCAGCGGCTGGAGACGGCTCGTTTAATAAACTGCGAGCTCTTAAAATGAACGGTGGGATAATTTTCATCAAGCAAGTAGATATAAAAGAAAACAGTATTGGTAACTTTTTTTTCTAAGTAGAAAAGGAGATTCCGCAAATATGTCCCTACTCCAGTATGACTGTATAATCTCGCATCGATGCCTATTTTTACCATAGTGTCATTCCATGTCATCCCGAACTTGTTTCGGGATCTGATTCGAGAAAGACAGATGCTGAACTAAATTCAGCATGACAGATGGATATCGTGAATAGTTCAAAATAATTTCAGAATATTTATACATATATATGTAGACTGATTAACTAACCATGGATAATTTTTTTGATAGTGTTTTTTATAAAAAATTTTCATAGCATTATAAAAATGTTGTTTTGTTTTATTTTTCGTTTCAGAATCTTTTTTTTCAAGACCACTAAATCGTTTGAGGTGAAGAACAAAATAGAATGGGTAATACACTACTTTGAAACCAAGCTGTTTGATTCTAAAAGAAAGGTCGAGATCTTCACCATACATAAAATATTCCTCGTCAAATCCCTGAGTTTTCTCCAGAATTTTCTTTCTCACCAAATAAAATGCACCGGTAGGAGAATCAATCTCGTGGATATCGTCTAAATTTCTCCCTAAGAGATGATATCCACCAAAAAATGTATTTAAAATTGGGATCTTGGAAAAAAGCTTCTCGAGTTTAATAAAATAACAAAAGGAGTTCCAAAGTGTCGGAAAACCTCTATGTGAAGCCGGGTCTATCGAACCATTCCTGAGGAGAACCTTGACGGTCAAAACTCCTATATGAGAATTTTTGTCCAGATATGATATGAGTTGAGAAAAATCAACGTCTTCGCTAATAACATCAGAATTGAGAAAAAGTATATATTCCCCTTTCGCTATCTTTAATCCCTGATTATTCCCTCTCGGATAGCCAAGGTTGGACTTGTTTTCAATTAATTTAAACTGCATGTTTTTATCTTTGAGCTTAGCTATTTGAGCTTTGATATTTGTTACTGAGCCGTCTGTCGATCCGTTATCAACTATTATCACTTCAGATAGGAAATCGGTCCCTACCGGAAGTCTATTTACAAGCGCAGCAATACTTTTTTGAGTAATTTCTTTTGTGTTATAGGAAAGTATTATTACAGAAAGCTTAACCATATCCATTAAGTATAGCAAGAAGTACTGATTTATCGTTTTGGAGATTGTTTGGCTCTCCTTGCTTTTCCACCTGTACCTACTTTTCTTCTCTCTCTAATACGGGCGTCTCGCTTGAGGAATCCCTGTTTTTTTAAGATCGGCCTGTATTGTTCTTTATTAGATAGTTCTAATGCTCGAGATATTCCTAAGATTATGGCGTCAATCTGGCCTGATTTGCCTCCACCATTCAAAAATATTGATATACCAAATCTTTCCAAGTTAGCGGTAGATTTTAGTGGCATCAAATATTTATTTCTTTCTGCTGAACTTGGGAAAAAAATATTGATCGGTTTTTTATTAACATATATTTCTCCGCTTTTTATTTTCACTCCGTCAACTGTAGCCATCTTTTCCTTTGTAGTAATATATAGCCTGACTCTTGCTACCGCTGCTTTTCTTCTCCCGACAGCTTCGTAATACTGAAGTCCCTTTGTTTTTCTTGCCATAGATCAAATGATACAAATGTAACTAATAGGTTTTATTTATTACTATTAAATTTATCTTTATAAGGGTGATTTTGGTCCGGATATACATACAATCTGGCCATTCTTCTATCTCTTAACTTATTTTTGGGAAGCATTCCCGAAACTGCGTGTCTAATAACCTCTTCAGGTTTTTTTTCAAGTAAATTAGCGAATGTAGTCTTTTTTAAACCTCCAGGGTAACCTGAATAGCGAGTGTAGATCTTTTGCGAACTCTTTTTTCCGGTAATTTTAACTTGCTTGGCATTAACTGCAACCACATAATCACCCATATCTAGATAAGAAGCGTAGTCCATTTTATTTTTCCCCTGGAGATACTGACTGATTTTAGATGTTATCCTCCCTAAAACTTCATTTTTAAGATCTACCAGATGCCAACGTCTTTTGATGTCTTTTTCCTTTATTGACTTCGTTGTGTGGGTTAAAGTTACCATATTATTTCTTTTTTTGAGTTTCTTGAGATTCTTTTGCTTTCT
>Ga0155257_155_pt1 | contig 14260 bp, 20 predicted proteins | sample RifCSPhighO2_02_FD_106225 | JGI IMG/M metagenome (GOLD analysis project Ga0155257, IMG submission 106225) | Candidatus Roizmanbacteria bacterium RIFCSPHIGHO2_02_FULL_39_9
TGCGGCAATAGGGATGGCAAGAATATTGTAAACGCTGGCCCAGACAAGATTCTGTTTCATTTTTGTTACCGTCGCTTTGCTCAATCGAATCGCTCTTAGAATATCGGCGGGGGCCGACTTCATCAAAACAACATTGGCGGTTTCGATCGCAACATCAGTCCCAGCCCCAATCGCTATACCTATATCGGCTTGGGCGAGAGCCGGAGCATCATTTACTCCGTCACCGACCATGGCGACAAATTTCTTTTCATCCTGGAGTTTTTTGACATACTTTGCTTTATCTTCAGGCAAAACTTCGGCAAAAACCCGATCAATTCCCAATTGTTTTCCGATTGCCTCGGCTGTTTTTTTGTTGTCTCCGGTTATCATCGCAACTTCCAAGCCTAATTCTTTCATTCGGACAATCGCTTTTTGAGCACTCGGTTTTATCGGATCTGCTGCCGCAACGACTCCCGCCGCTTTTCCTTCAATCGCAACCAGCATTAATGTTTTTCCTTCATCAAGCAGTTTGTCTATCTCATTTTGGATGAGAGACACATCAACTCCTCGATCTTTCATAAGTTTTATATTTCCTACAAGTACGTGTTTTTCCTCGACTATCGCTTCGACTCCATGGCCAGAAATCGACTGAAACTTATCTACTTTTTCGGGGATTGTAATTTTCCTTTGCTCCACTTCTTCAAGTATTGCTTTACTTAGAGGATGTCCTGACTTTGTCTCTGCTGCGGCATCGAGGCGCAAGACTTCTTCTTTGCTAAAACCATGCGCAGCGATGACATCGGTCACTTTTGGCTTTCCTTCTGTAAGTGTTCCTGTTTTATCCAAAACTACTGCTTGAATTTTTGAGGTTTGCTCAAGGGTCGCCGCATCTTTAATGAGGATATTATGTTTTGCACCAAGACCAGTCCCCACTGCAACGGCAGTAGGTGTCGCCAATCCCAAAGCATCAGGGCAGGCAATAACCACGGTTGAAACGGCAAAAGTGAGAGCTAGAAGCAGCCCTTGGCCTGAAACAAAAAACCAAATAATGAAAGTTAAAAGTCCCGCTCCAACGGCCAATAAGACTAAATACTGTGCTGCACGATCGGCAATCCGCTGTCCCGGCGCTTTTGAGTTTTGAGCAGTTTCCACAAGCTTGACAATTTGAGCAAGCGCAGTATCAGACCCGACTTTGGTTGCTTTGAATTTGACCGAGCCAGTCTGGTTGATCGATCCACCAATAACCTTATCTCCTGTCTTTTTAGAAACTGGTATAGATTCTCCCGTAACTAACGACTCATCAATTGATGTCTCTCCTTCTATTACTTCGCCATCAACCGGTACTTTATCTCCCGGTTTGAGAAGAATTGTATCATTGATCTTTACTTCCGAGGTTGCGACGAGTATTTCTTTCCCATCTCGAATAACTCTGGCTTGCGGAGGAACCAGATCAAAAAGAGCGCGCAGAGCTTCTGAGGTTCCTCGTCTTGATTTCATCTCCATCCAGTGGCCAAAAAGAACAAAAGTCACCAGAAGTGCAGCTGCCTCAAAAAAAGTTTCTCCGCCGACAAACAAGGTTATAAAGACGCTAAAGACATATGCGGAAAAAACACCGGTTGCAATCAAAACCATCATATTTAAGCTTTTATTCTTTAAAGCCCGCCATGCGCCAATGGGAAAGATCGAACCAAATTTGAAAATAACAGGGGTCGTAAGCAAAAATAAAAGCCAGTTATGAGGAATCGGTGTTGGCAACTTAATTTTTAAAAAATCGGTAAATACGGGAGAATAGAGAAAGATAGGAATAGAAAAAAGAAGCGACCATAGGAAACGATTCCGCATATCTTTCTCCATGAAAGCAGCCATGCGAGGATCGGTCATAGCTTTTTCGTGATCCTCGTGGCTCCCGCCTTCGTCCAAGCTTCGGCGGGCAGACATTTTACTCATGTCATGTCCCACGTGCTCCTCGGAGTCTTGACGAAGTGGGGTTTCGATATGATTATCATGTCTCATTTTCATCTTGTGTTCCGAAATCCTGAAGGCTTCCTTACTTGTGAGAAGGGGTAAGTCTTGGCACTGAAAATCACAATCATCAACCATCTTCTTTATTTCTTCTTCACTGATCATACCTTCGTGATAGGTCACCGTTGCTGTTTGAGTGACAAAATTAATCGTAGCGTCAACAATGTGAGGATTTACTTTTAATTTTTGCTCAAGTGTCTGATCATCACCGCAGCAAAGTAAATCCGTGATGGCAAACGTAATTGTCTTCATACTTTTATTCTAACCATAAACCTTTAGATAATAAAATCTTCTGGTTTTTCATCGAACTGTTTCTTACACGACTCGGAGCAAAAATAAAAATGCTTTTGATTATATACGCTGTGGTATTTTGTTGTTTTTGGGTCAACACTCATGCCACACACGAGGTCTTTTACTTTAGCTTCTTGTGAAAATAATTTTTTTATAAAATCAATCATTTGTTGTTCAGCCTCCCTTCTATAAATTCCATTCAAATTTTCTCTCTGGTATTTCAGCAACGTTAGTTATCACTAAATCAATATATTTTGTTTCGGTTAGTGGAGTATTAAAAGTGAGAGTCCCTTCTCGGTGATGTCCGCCGGGAGGACTCCCACTCCACGTTGATTCTTCCAGTTTGTTTCCTTTATCATCCGTCAAAAAACTTTGCTTTGCAATATCAAATGACAAATCTACCGAATGGGTATTAAATTCCAGCTTAAACGTAGGCTTTTGTCCTATTTTTAAGACTTCCGGTTGTGCCGTAACCGTCACATTTCCTCCCTCGTTTTCTTGAGAAGCCAATATATCATCCGTTTGGGCGGAAACAGTACTATCCGTCTTAAGGTCAGTAACTGCTGATTTTTCATTCCCGGACCTCTGGATAAAAAAAACCAATACGATTGCTATGAGAACTATGAGTAATATCGTATTTTTCTTAGACATGATAATTTTATTTTGAATTGATAATATGTGTTTTTACCTTCCTTATCTGTTTTATCATGTACACGATTCCCAATAGATTCATAAAGACCCCAAAGATAATCAAAGGGATCTGATAGCGAGTCAAAAAAACGGAAGCGGCAGATAAACCGATGAGAGGAAGAACTTCGCTAAGATGATGTGCACAACAGGCCACCATCGCAGTTGCGGATGTTCCTGTCGACGTTGCAGCAACGGATTTTGCTTGCCCTACCGAAGTCCCGATGTTTTTGTCGGGACGAAGGAGGGAGATTTGAGTTTTGAGATTTGAGTATAATCCTATCTGTGTTCCGAATCCGGCAGAAAGCAGGATCATCCAATACCATAATTCTTTAAATTGTGATATTGTATCCGACCAGCTTCCGGAAGATAGCCCCATGATTATAAAATAGAAGATGATCAACCCAACTGCTCCCATAAATCCGTTTCTTATTGGCCTTTGCATAGCTTTATTATATGAAGGTAAGATTAAAATTTTATGAAGATGAATCCACTAAGTTTGAAACCTTTTTACTAAAAATTCTCAAGGACGGGAAAAAACCTGGCGTTGTTTTTTTGTAATCTTCGTAGCTACTGCCAAATTTTTTAACCATCTCTTTTTCTTCCTGTTTTGCTAATAAGATATAGCGAATGATAAGAATCGGCGCCATGACAAGGGTGATAAGCGTCGGCCACTGGAGGAGAAACCCGACAATGGTAAGAATAAATCCTGCATATTGCGGATGACGAATATATCTATATACTCCTGTTGCTGCTAATGTTCCTTTTTTCTGGGCTTTATACAAGATATTCCAAGCCGAAGAAATTAAAAGCAATCCCCCGACTATTAGTCCGCTGCTTAGCCAATGCAGTAAGCTAAAATGAGGGTCGCCGCTGATATTCAAAATCTTATTAACGATGTGGCCGGAGTCGTGAGAGAAATCTATTCCTAATCGGTTGCCAAAGAAAGAGGTAAGAAGATAAATCGTCAAAGGAAATCCGTACATTTCGGCAAATAATGCAACCAAAAAAGCAGAAAACATTTTATATGTTCGCCAATCTGTCCTGGTTTTCGGCTTAAAAACTGATTTCACGAAAAACATGAAGATGATGATATTTATAGCAACGAGGAACCAATTTCCATATTCGTATTTCATAAAGTTTTGCTGTGAAAGGGTATCAAACTGGAAATTCTACTGAAAAATTTTGCTTTATCGAGATTCCCGGCTGAAAAAAATTCATCATTTATAATAATCCCCGGATTTGCCATAATTCCGTACTTTGTCACAAGGCTTATTCCCTTTTGGCTCATCAGATCAATTTCTTTGATTTCAATATCCGGAAAAGCAGATTTTACCTCTTGAAGTATTATTTTCGCTTTTTCACATTCAACACAACCTATGGAAGTAATAAATTGAATCGTAATCATGTTTGTGCCTGCTGAATGTGTTGAATCAGGTCATTTGCGGGCACATTCATATTGGGAAAGTCTGCCGAAGAATGAATCTGTCCCTCTGTGTTGATATGGATATAGGTATGTCCGGCTCGATCATCGTGCATGGACGAGGGAGTACCTAACGCTTTATACATCGAGGTTACTTTTCTCTCGGTATCGATGAGAATAGGAGTCGTGATTCTTTCTTCTACTAAGATTGGGTCCCACGTCTTCTGATCGTCTACACTTATGGGAATAATGACTGTATTGAGGTTTTCAAACTCGTCTTTAAAGCGTTCAAGGCGTGAAATCTCCTGCCAGCAGGGACTACACATCACTCCTTCATTAAAAAACAGAAACACATTTTTACCTTTGTAATCGGCAAGAGATATTGTTTTCCCTACGGTTGAAGGCAAGCTGAAATCGGGAGCCACTGATCCTTCAGCTAGTGGTTCAAATTTTTTGTTTCCTCCCCCTCCGTGATGCGAAGCCATGTCATCAGTGTTTGTCTGTGAAGTACCTTGGACATTTGTATTGGTCGAGTTTGCTGCTTGGGTCTTGTTTTTATTGCTCACCAGAGAGTAGCCAACTACGATCGTTCCTACAATAAGAGTAATCAAAACATAGGAAAGAAGTTTATCGATCGAAAAAGTAACCGAAAACTGATCAGAAGGTTTAGCTTCTTTTTTCGCCTGAACCTCGTTTTCCGGTACGTTTTGCTGACCGTGATTTTCGCAACATTTCATAGTTTCATTTATACAGTTTTGATAATTAAGATTTCGTGAAGGAGTTATTTATTCCTTGCTCTTTTAATAAAAAGTAAAATGATAAAAATCAGAGTAAGAAGAAAAAACCAGTCGGGGATATTTTTGGTTGCCTCAAGTATTTTTTTCTGAAGAATAGTCATATAGGCAACAAGTTGCGTCTGGGAAGGAGAAACAGAAGTAATCTGATTGGTTCCCGCCAGGTAAAGAATATAGACTCCGATTACAAGAAAAACTATTCCCGTTATGAGATTGCTTGAATGAATAGAGAAGTTCTTGTTGAACAGTTTGAATCTGATCATTATGCCCCTTACCAGCCTGCTCTGTGACCAATTGAAACTGTCCCAAAAATAGGCAAGTAAGAATAAAGGAAATACCATGCCAAACACATACGTCAGCGTCAACACGAGTGCCTGAAAAAGATTGAGTGACAAGGCAGAGAGAGTCAAGACGCCAGCCAAAACCGGAGCACAGCAGGAAGAGGCCACTCCGGAAAAAAGACCCAGGGCAAAGACCGACAGGGCATCATGTTTCTTGAGCAGCGGAAGCTGCTTAAAAGGCATAGAGAGTTTCTTACCCGATAAGGCAAAAAACGCTATTAAAAGCATCAAAAATCCGCCTAAGAAAAATATCTGTGTATGAAAGCTTTTGAAAAGTTGGGCTAAATAGGCAACCCCTAATCCGATCGGTACTAAAATCGTGGCAACGCCAAAGAAATAGATAAACGTCATAAGGATGATCGCCCGTTTTCGCTTAAAGGTATAGGCAAAATAAGCAGGCAACATGAACGTGATACAGCAGGGAGCAAAAAGGGCTATCATTCCTGCTAAAAATGAGGCTATGATTGAAGTTTCAAATAAAATATTCATGATTTATTATTTCTGGAGCGTATAGCCAAATGGAGTAAGAGATTGAATAATTTTAGCTTGGTTTAGTTTTCTTTCGTCGTATTCCAAGACAACCTCTTTTTTAGTAAAATCTACAGAAGCTCCCCTTACCCCTTTAAGATGTTTGAAATGTTTTTGGATCGTATAAGCGCAGGCTCCGCACATGATTCCTGACACATGAAAGAGTTGTTTTACCATAGAATACAAATAAACTTTTAATGGTGTTTGCCTGATTTATGATTCTCGTTCCCATGACCCATGGCAAAATGCATGAGAGGACAGGCCAATAAGACCCCAAAGAACAAAACCGAATTGAGCGGTAATTTAAATACATAGATCGCTACCGCAGCTCCTGCTATTCCAATCAAGCAGATTTTGAGCAAATTATTCATGGGTGAAAGAGAATTTATAATAATAAAAAGTATAGGAAATGAACTATTAAGAAAATATGAAGAAGATCTAAGATGCTAAAGGAAGCGAAAGAGTAAAAGTTGTGCCTTGACCTATTTTGCTTTTCACCTCAATCTCTCCATGATGAGATACAACAATGGCTTTACTGATGGCAAGACCCAAGCCAGAACCGAAAATTTTCTCTGTTGAGGAGCCGCGATAAAAACGGTCAAAAATATGGGGCAAATCCTGCTTTGAAATGCCTGGTCCCGTATCATGAATCTTTACCGCAACTTTGCCATTTTCTTTTTTCAGAGATATTTCTATTTTTCCCTGAGATGGAGTATATTTGATGGCATTATCAATAAGATTGAGGATCGCTCGCCCGAATTTATCCTTAAAGCCGAATAAAATAATATTTTCATCAATGTTTCCTGAAACAACTATTTTCTTCTTCATGGCCATTTTTTGAGCTGTCTCTACTAATTCTTCCGTGAGGAGTGTCAGATTAAATCTCTTGACATTTTTTTGCTCCTGCGGCGTCTCTGACCAGGCGAGATCGAGAACATTCTTCAGAGTAGAAGATAACTGATGAGTTTCATCCAGAGCCTCTTTTATGGCATTTTGATATTCATCGACGTTTCTTTTTTGATTTAACGTTATTTCTAATGTGCTTCGCAGAGTGGCTAAGGGAGTTTTTAATTCATGGGCAACGTCGGCTATAAACTGTTGTTCTCTTCTGAAGGCTTCGTGAAGCCTATTCAGAAGCTCATTGAAAGACAAGGCAAGTTCTCCGATCTCATCATGACTTTCAATGTCTAATATTCTTTCATTCAGATTTTTGCTGGAAATCATTTTCATGCGGGTTGCAAGATAAGTCAGGGATTTTGTGATCTTATAAATAATGGTGAAACCTAAAACAGACAGAGTCAAAAAAAGGAGTATGAGAAAATAGGCGCCATTGTTTATCGCAAATACGTGAATGATTAAAATAATAAAAAAAGCCATCAAAAGAAGACTGGCAATATACCATAAGAAAAGTCGACTTTTGAGACTGGAGAATCGTTGTACCATAGCTTTTATTTCATTTTATACCCAACACCGTGAACTGTCCGGATGAGTTTTTTTGGGAAACCCTTATTAATTTTTCTCCTGAGCGTTGCAATAAAAACATCGACAACATTTGATAATGCATCAAAATTGTAATCCCAGACGTGTTCGGTAACTTGAGTCCGCGTCACTACGTCATTTTTATAACGAAGCAGATATTCGAGTATTGCGAACTCTTTTGGAGTGAGTGAAATAGTTTTTTTACTTCTCATTACGATATGTTTTGCCGGGTCAAGCTCCAGATCGTCAAGTTTTAAGATGGGATCTCCCTCATTGTGGCTCCTGCGAAGAAGGGCCTGAATGCGCGCCTTAAGTTCCGCATAGGCAAAAGGTTTGGCGAGATAGTCGTCGGCTCCGCTTTCCAATCCTTTTACCTTATCTTCAATTTTAGTCTTTGCGGTAAGTATGAGGATCGGGGTTTTGATTTTTTTATTGCGAAGTTCACGGCATACTTTTAATCCGTCTATTTTAGGAAGCATCAAATCAAGAATAAGAAGATCGTAGGCTTCTGACTCGGCAAGGTAGAGTCCCTCTTCGCCGTCGAATGCCTGATCGACAGCAAATCCTTCTTCAACCAATCCTTTTTTTACTACATTTGACAATCGGTGCTCATCCTCAATGATAAGTATTCTCATAAAATCATTCTGTCATGCCGAACTTGTTTCGGCATCCGCATTTTCTAAAAACAGATCCTGAACTGAATTCAGGATGACTTCGTTCTTATATTATACCGCTAAAGATTAAGATTTTATTAAGTTCCCCTTATTCACAAAATCTTAATCACTCGATTAATACAATTTTTGTATGCAAGACAGATTTTCAAGATTCTCCTTTTATGTTCTGATAACCGGTATTATTGCCGCTCTATTTATGGTGATCAACGGTATTCTTCATACCAATGTGAGCTCAAAAATTCAGAACAAACCCGCAGATATGATTGGTCCGAATGCGAAATTCTAATGAAAAATGCTAGAATAATGTGTGGAGAAATTACCGACAAGATTTGTACTTTCTATAAGACCTCAAGAATATCTAAAGCAAGGATTATCTCACTGTGGTGTTTATTCGGTAAAAGCGATCCTTTCTGCGTATGGACGAGATTTAAAAAAACGACCGGAAGATTATCATACTTCTTGGTTTGAAAGACTTACAGGAATAGCATTAACGAGACAATACGTCGCAAACATTTTACAAAAAAATGGATTAAGTACTACGGTTGAAACTGCAAGGGAACTGTCTGATGAAGGAAAATTAAATACCTTAAAACAAATTCTTTCTTCCAATACCCCTGTTTTATTGAGTATAGGAAACGGATATAGATCAGATGGAAGTTATAATCCCATTCGAGCTAGAATCATTGGACATTTCATTACTCTATGGGGATACGATGATAAAAAGCAGGTATTTTACGTGTATGATTCCTGCGTACCTAAAGATCGGTATGATAAAACAAGTCCAATTGGGAATACAAAACGTACCTATCCTCAAATAATTCGAGACTGGAAAACAGCCCTTAGCATAAGACTTTTAGGAGGTCAAGATTGCGCATATATAAAAATTCACCGTTAAGGAAGAAGGGATCCCCCGGTGTAATTTGGTATCCACCAAGGGATAAAAACGTAGATCATAAAAGCTATTCCGAAGATGGAAGAAAAAGCAATATAGAGCGTGATCATAAAAATATAATCTCCGAGTGATTTATGCCCTTTTTTTTCACAACACCTTCCCCAGTACCAATGAAGGAAAAAGAGAACAACTCCCACAAGAAGAAGAGGAAGTAACAATATCTTTTTGTTTCCTTCCTGGCGGATAAGCAAAAGATAGCCTGATGTAGTCAAAAAGATTAACAAAGCTCCGCAACAGATAAGATGAAAGAACATGAAGGGAATAACTGAACCAATAAACTTCTTCACCATGATCTATTGAACGAAGGCTTTAACTTGAAAGACAAGCTTCGGGTTTTGGGGATCGTTTGTCGAGATGTAGACTTCGCGCTCGACTTTCCCATACACCGGCATGACGTAAGGCCTATAGGTAATTTTTACTTTTGCTTCAGTATTGGGAGCGATGGGAGTTCCAAACGCTCCTACCGAATGCATACCAAACTCTTTGCTCTCTTTTCCCAGATAGGATATCTGCCCAACCGTGCAGCCGCAGCTTGAAGAGATATCATAGAGTTGCAGTGGTTTTGCACCTGTATTTTTTAGCATGAACTCGGCTGTTTTTTGTTCTGACACCTTCATCTTTCCCATGTCAAAAGAAGTAGATTTCACCTCGACCTCAGGTTTTTCTTTAGCAGAACTAGAGTAGGATGCAACTTTTACGTCTGGAGTAGATGTTGCTTGGATAACAAAGTAAGAGCCCAGCAGAAAAGTGAATATACCTACGATAGCGATGACAATTGTCTTTGAATTCATGGGATTTTCAACAACTTATAAATCTTGAGTTTAATAATACGAAAGAGAATGTTAAGAATTTATGAAGAAGCGAAGAAATTTATTACGAAAGAATAGCTCAACATTGTTGAGCTATTCTAGACAAAAGGTAATGAAGATTTGATTAATATCCCCAGTCCTTTTGCCATTGCATCATCATGTTGATCTCGTTTGTCTGGGCTGAAATAATATCATCGGCCATGTTCTTGATTTCATCTCGATTTGACATTTCTTTGGCCTTTTTCGCCATCTCGATGGCTCCCTGGTGATGAATGGTCATCGATTCCATGAATGTTTTATCAAATTCGTCGCCTTCTTTTCCTTCCATGGACTGCATCATTTCGTTCATTGAAGAACCCATTCCTATTCCTTGATTTTCAATCTCTTCGGATCCTTGAGATCCCATCATGTTTGCTCTATTTTGTCCTATTCCCATCATTCTCATCATGCCGGTATTGTTATTGTTAACCGCATTTGAAGCAAAAAAAACGGTGAGTACGACACCTAATAATAAACCGATTATGCCGTATAGTATTGCTTGATTTTTTATAAATATCACCTCTTTTCTTCCATGTAAATGATACTTTTTTCCTTAGTGTTTATTTCGTAACATACTACTACATAGTGTAGTAAGAATTAATTCATCAGTCAAGCGAAAATTGTGGTCACGATCTTATGTACATATTGACGACGTAAGTCTTATACTATATGATAGTAACATATATGTGTAAGACCTGCGGTTGTTCGTTCCGATCAAGAGATTTTGGTAATATCGAAAGATTTATAGATCCCTGCATCCTTCTTCTCTTGTTACAAGATTCCTCTTACGGCTATCAGATTCGTGAAGATCTAAAAGAACACTGTGGCCACGAAATCGATTTTGGCAATCTGTATCGAACGCTTCGCAGGATGGAGACGGATGAGTGGATACGATCAGATTGGAAAAAAGGCGATGGAGCACCTGACAAACGAATCTACTCAACAACTCCTGAGGGAAAAGAAGTTCTCGCCGACGCCATCATTTCACTTGAGAGAACTGATAAATTACTCCATCGATTATTTGAAAAATACAAAAAAGTTAAAAAATCAATATGAAACTTGCCATAATTTTGACAAGCAAAAATCCGGAAATCAACTGGAATGCATTCCGGCTTGCCAATCTTGCCCTTGGAAAAGGAGACGAAGTTCGAATATTTCTTTTGGGTGAAGCAGTGGAATACTACAAAGTAAATCAAGAACCATTTAATATTCAAGAGCAGGTTGACATATTTTTACAAACAGAAAAGGCTAAACTGATCGCATGTGGCACTTGCATGGATATGCGCCATCAAAAAAATAGCAAGACTTGTCCCACGGGTGGAATTCAGGATTTATATTCTCTCATTGTAACCAGTGATAAAGTATTAACATTTTAAGAGAAGGAGAAAATATGGACTTTGATTATACTGTCATAACAGAGAAAAAATTTAAAGATGCCATCGCTTCTGTAGAAAAAGAAACGAGAAATGCAGGATTTAAAGTGCTTTATATTCACGATGTAGCTGCAACCTTGAATGAGAAAGGTTTTAAAACCGAACCATTCAAGATTATTGAGATTTGTAATGCCAAAAGTGCCTATGCCGTCTTAAAAGCTGACATAAAAATAGGATTATGTTTGCCCTGTAAGATAAATGTATATAAAAAGAATGGCACAATCTATATCTCAAGCATGCGGCCTGTCATTTTATCTCAATTTTTTCCCAAAGCCAACCTTGGAACTCTACCACAAGAAGTTGATAAAATTATTAGAAGAATTATTGATGGGAGTAAATAAAATATGAAGCGGCTTTTTTTCTTTTTGCTATTGCTTATTGCTCTTCTAACTATACAATCTATGGTTTCTGCCCAAGAAGGAGTTCAAACAGGCCTAGCATCTGATGATCACACGGCTCGTGAGGAAAAGGAGGGGAAAGAAATCTGGGAGAAACTACAGGCAAAACAACTTGGATGCAAAGAGCTTACTGATGACCGCTATGTAGTGCTTGGTGAGTATTTTATGGGACAATCTATCGGCGATACCCAAAGACATGCTGCCATGAACCAGATGATGATTAGCATGATGGGTGAAAAAGGAGAGAAACAAATGCACATTGTTATGGGTAAGCGCTTAAGTGGTTGTGACACTTCAGCCCAAATTCCTGCAAATGATATAGGTTTTATGCCGATGATGATGGGAATAATGAGAGGAGGTGGTAATAACATGATGAGCGGCTGGGGAGGTTTTGGTCTATTGGGATGGATACCTATGGTGCTTTTCTGGATAGTTCTCATTCTTGGCGTAGTTGCACTGCTGCGTTATCTTGGTAGATCTGGACAACAACAAGATGACAAAACACCACTAGAGATATTAAAAGAACGATATGCAAAAGGTGAGATCGACAAAAAAAAATTTGAAGAAATGAAAAAGGAAGTAAGATAATTGGTTGCTAAAAAGTAATGAAATCTTTTATTTTCTTCTCATCAAATTTGTCCAAAATCTCTCGTTTATTTAGCTTAGTCAAAATAATTACTCCGTCGTAAGTATTTGGAGCAAGATAGACATTTTCGGGATATTTTTTTACGACAACTTTTAATTTATCAACTAATCCTGATTCACAGATATAAGGCTTCGTGCAGTTATATTGAATTATAACTCCGGGTTCGCCTTCTCCATCGGCATGTTCAAGCATATGTTTTTGGATGGGATCTGGCATTGCTTCATTCAACACATGAGATTTCGGATTTTGCTCTATGTGTCCCGACATATCAATAGGTGGGAGATTTGGCTGCATTCTAATGTACCAAATGATCCCTCCTAAAGTGATTAATACCCCAAAGACAATAAGAGACCTTGTAGTAATAGCTTTCCAGTCTATAGTTTGTCCCGAAGTTTGTGGCGTACGTTTTTTTTCAAGTTTGGCAAGATATCTTCTTTCTCTTCTATTTAATTGCGGCTTTTGTTTTAATTTCTCAATTTCCGCTTCAATATTAGATTTTTCCATTTTTATTCGATAATTATTGTACCTCTCATGCCCGAGTGGCCGGTACCGCAGGTTACCGAACAGACAAAACTAAAAGTTCCTTTTCTCGATGCATGAAAATCAACCATTGTCTCTTTTCCCGGTTCTATGGCCTGATCTATACCAAAGTCCGGTAGAGAAAATCCGTGCGTGACATCTTCGGAAGTGATGAGGAATTTTACCTGTTCATTGAGCTTTAGTTTGATCTGATTTGGTGAAAATGAGAATTGTTTCGCTCTGATTTGAATTTCTCGAATATTTTCGCGTGGACTTCTTGCAGCAACCGATGAAATTTCTGGATTTCTTTCATTTGCTGGCTTACCGGATCGTAGGATAAAAATAGCAAGAAGTACGATGATTACGAACAATCCTATTAGCAGCGTGCTGAAAGATATTCTCAATTTCATAGTTATACGCCGCATCCTCCGCCCTGAGCCGGTGGTTTTTCTTGAATACCTTTTTCAACAAGATATTTTTTGACATTCTGGGCACCGAAAGCGGAAAAAATATCTTTACTTAAAAAGGTTTTTGCGTCGATATCCTTAAATTCTTTTCCTTCTTTATTTTTGAAATATAAAGCTGCGTCAAAGGCGTTTGACGGAAACCAATAGGAGTTGATATATTTTGCCGCCTGATACATCTCTTGTTCATTTGCTCCCTGCGCTGCCATGAGCTCAAATATTCCAAGTAACGCCATGCCATGATTACAATCGGGAAATGCCGTGGAGTTTCCGCAACAGGGACGATAGACATTTGACGCCACTTCATTTACCAGTGTTTCTTGTTCGGCAGTTAAAGGAACGATTGCTCTTTTTGAGTAGTATTGCATGGCGTCACCGCTTGTGGTCAAGCTGCTCCAACCGCCGGTTGAAGCAAAGCCTCCCGCTCCTGATAAACCGTCGTATTTGACCATTTCTCCCTCCTCGAGAATTTTTGATTTGTTGGCAAGGCCAAACGCCCAGAAGAAATTGAGAAGAAAATATGAATTTTCAGGAGTGATTTTGATTTCTAGATCTGATCCCTTAGTTAAAATGTCGAGTTGTTCCTGAGTCAAAGGTTGACCTGACTTATCGTACGTTTCTTTGAATTTGTCGAAGTCGATGACTCCCATCTCAAGCATCTTTGGGCCAATGTCTTCATAAGTTGCATTTATTTGAAATCCTTCGGGAGGATTAATTTGGGCAAATAGGCCGGCCGATTGATTTTCACTTGTGTTTGCCTTTTGTTGATTTTGGGGGTTCAC
>Ga0155257_137_pt5 | contig 13358 bp, 12 predicted proteins | sample RifCSPhighO2_02_FD_106225 | JGI IMG/M metagenome (GOLD analysis project Ga0155257, IMG submission 106225) | Candidatus Roizmanbacteria bacterium RIFCSPHIGHO2_02_FULL_39_9
TTCGTCTATATTTGTTAGTCTGCTCGCTCGGTCTATCGTATTTTTTCTGTCTTCAAATGTTATAGATGCTCCAACTGTAGCAAGCCATTTTTTTAGGCTCTTTTGGTAGACTTGTTTCTCTTCTTTGGTGATTCTTCCCGTTTTGATTTCTTCCTCAATTATATCATTCCCTCTGTCTAAAAGTAGATCGGCATGACCTACCTGATAAGCTAAGTTTTGTGTGAGAGATGTTAAAAATGACTCGGGTTCTACTGGCTGGGGAGTGTATAAGTTCCTTCCTTCTAATTTTTCCAATTTTTTGGCATATCCTCTTGTAGGATCCTTCTTTAAAAGCTCAAATACTTCTTTTATTCCCCGATACCCACCAGCTTGATCTCTTAGAAGAAAGGCACTAACTGCTCCGACAAGCGTTGTTCTGTCAAGAATTCTCAGTCCATACAGACCATTTTGGGAAATGAGCATTTTCGGATCTACTATTGATTGAGGTTCTTGATTCAGCGTCATATTTAAAAATCCCCTTTAAGCTATTCTACACAGTCGCTAAAAAGATTGTGTTTTGTTTGTGAACTTTTTCTCAAAATCGTCCGGGTGGAACCAGAGCTGGGTATTGGTGATCAGCTCGGTGGTACGGTGGCGATTGATAAAGTGGAGCTGGAAACGCTTAAAGACCTGTTCTATTACATAGCCTATGTAATGAGTAATTGGTAATTGGTAATGAGGAGAAGTTTTTTTTGTCTTACCCAAATTACTATTTACAAATAGCAAATTACTTTTTTTAGCATTCGGGAATATATCAAATACCCACTTATTTGCATCAAGGAACCTCAAATAAACATCATCCTTTTGTATCAGAGATTTCATCTGTAGGACTTCGTGAGCTACGTATTCGGATCTCTTTCGTTTAGGGATAGACAGATCGGACTCATCGAAAAATAAGTTTAGACAAACTTTATCTTTAGCCATACCACTTTGATGCGGCCGCACTCGAGTCGTAATCAACCTCCCCCTTCTTATCTTCATCAATTCGGCGACTATTAGTGCGATGAAACGTCCGGTAAAAAGGCGGTCTTTCTCGGTGATGATAAAAAGATCCACATCGTGATCGTGTTTTGCATTGAGCATGGCAGCTGAGCCCGATAGACCAACCAATTTGATTTGAGGGAAGCGTGACAATATCTTTACGTAGGGGAGAATTTTTTCGATCTTAGAGAGTGAAATGGTCACTTTTAACTTGTAACTTTTAACTTGTAACTTTCTTTTATACTCTCCTAGAGTATGTCTGGGCATGTTGTCAGTATAATATAGAAACTTGGTTAGGGATAAGAAGTCGGTATAGTTGTCGGGTAAAGAATTCTGTTTTCTGCTCTTCAATCCTGGCCCAGCCTCCTTACCCAAACTGACCTCTTTGCCCTTTCCGCCATAACTTATTGATATGAGGCTCTTTTTAGCCATCTTTTGCAAAATCTCATCCAGCGCCCGTTTAGAGCATCTTTTTTTCAGGAAGGTATATATCTCCTCTGCACTTGGACCGTAATTAAAAAAGGAAAAATACCGTAGAGTCTCGAGAATCGCTGCTTGTAATTGGTAATTGGCAATAGGTAATTTGAAATTATTTTCCATAGCTTCTCCATTTTCTCATTTTTGACTCGAGTTGACAAGCCAGGCACAGCCAAGGAAATAGGGGAAAATTACCCGCCTTCGCTAAAGCTATGGCGAGGCGAAGAGGGAAGAGAATTTTTGTTGAACAATCAGCTGGATGAATTTCAGGAGACGAAGTTGTCTCCTCCACCGCCAGGGTTGGAGCAAAAGACGGAAAAACCACTCGAGTCCCATTTTTCGCAAAAAAGCCGGCGCCCGAGGGATTTCGCCTGATATATAATCAAATGCCCCTCCTACCCCCATACAGACTATTCCATCGAATTTGCTGCTGTGACGGTCTAACCATAATTCCTGGTCAGGTGAGCCAAAAGCCACAAATATGATATGGGGCTTGTAGTCGGTAACTATAGAGAAGATATCACTTTCTTCTTGTATGAGTGGTTTTTTAATATTTTGAATACCTTCGATTCCTTTGAATTTTGCTTCAGGGTAGGCTCGAGAATAGCACTGAGCTAATCGAAGTGCTAAATTCGGTCCTCCCCCAATCAGCAGCACTCGTAAGCGAAGGAGCGAGGCTATCCTGACAACCTCTTCCATAAGGTCTACCCCGGTTACCCTCTCCCCTGCCTCAATACCTAGTATTCGGGCTGAAAGGACAATCCCTGCACCGTCTAAAATCTTAATTGGGCCGTCCTGTAGTACCTTATGAAACTTTTTATTCTCTTGGGCTATAACTATGTTCTCTGTGTTGATACTCACAATATGCATCCAACCTCCAGGTGACTCAATGTACTTTTTAATTTTCTCTAGGACTATTTTTTTACTCTCAACTGGTATGCCTATTTCCAATAGTTTTGTTTGTCTCATAATTTGATATTTTACTACAAGATAGAATATGGAATTAAGTATTAAGAATTACGGCCAATTTTGTACAAACTTTTTATTAATGATAGGATTATCTTAATTGGATAAATCTTTAACTATAGTAATTTAGAGTGATTGGATATAAAAATTACTATATATCATTTTAAATTAATTTTTTTGATACTTAATACTTTCTTCTTGATTCTTACTTCTATTTTATTAAAAACTATCGGATAGCTTCCTTATAACTGTCCAAATTCTCTATCGCCATCCCGACTCCTCGGATGACCGCAAAGAGTGGTTCATCCACCACAAAAGAAGAGACTCCCGTATAGTAAGTAATATAGGCGTCTATATTGGTAAGGAGTGAAGTTCCACCCGAAAGCACAATTCCCTTATCGACAATATCGGCTGATAGCTCGGGAGGGGTTTCTGAAAAAACCTGCTTTATTCCCTCAAGGATTTGCTTTAAAGGCTTTTGCAAGGCTTTATTTATCGTAACTTCGCTTATTTCTAAGATTCGGGGCAGGCCGGATTGGAAGTCCCTGCCCTTGACCTCCATGGTACGTTCTTTACTCACTACAACCGGGCTATCTGTTACTCCATTAACCGAAGCGGTTCTTTCGCTGATATCTTTAACCGCCTCGGTTCTGGCGCTTTCCAATTTTTGACTTTTTCTAACCAACTCGGTTTTCTCTGTTATAAATGCGTTTCCAATCTTAATCTTGATTTCTTCGGCTGTTCGCTCTCCGATGATCAGATTGTGTTCGCGACGTAGTTCATGCATTATCGCTTCATCTAGTTTTGTCCCAGCGTATCGAACTGTTTTATAGACCACGAGTTGGCCGAGAGAAATAATAGCAGCTTCTGTTGTACCTCCCCCAATATTTATGATCATATTTCCCGAAGCCTGGGAAATAGGGATTTTTGCTCCTATAGCTGCCGCTAATGGCTCCTCAATAAGATATACATCTGAAGCACCGGCTTGTTTACAGGCTGCAACCACTGCGCGTTTTTCTACCTGACTTGCTCCTCCCGGAATCGAAATCATTACTTCCGGCCAAAAAACCCTTCCCTTGAGAGCTTTTTTGAGAAAATAGGTAATCATGGCAGATGTCGTCTTGTAATCTGCAATTACCCCTTCCTTCAATGGTCGCGAGGCCACAATTGATCCAGGAGTCCTCCCCAGCATCTCTTTTGCATCATCGCCGACTGCAAGAATTTTTTTTTCTTCAAGAGAATAGGCTACAACTGTAGGCTCATTTAATACGATACCCTCTCCTGCCACGTATACGAGTGTATTTGCGGTTCCGAGATCTATACCGACTTTTTTCCTGAAAAACATAGTGTTAAATCATCCTAATGATTCCGAATAATAAAATCAGCGAATCAATCCGAATATAGATCTGAATATGAAAAATTCGGACTATTCGGAGAGTTTTATTCGTATGAATTGGGATAATTTTATGCAATATTGTATAATATTTCGTGCATAGTATGAGGTAGAAAATATGAAATTAATCTTGCGAATCGGAATTATAGGAGTCTTCTTAGTCGTGCTAGCTGTGGTAATAATTCTCGCCCGCGGCTACCGATTGAACGTTGAGCAACAAAATATTACACCGACGGGAATAATCTCGATTAGTGCATATCCTCAAGCTGCAAAAGTCTACATCAACGGGGTTTTAAAGGGAGTAACTGATATCAATCTCACCTTACCTCCCGATACGTATAGTATCGAAGTTAAAAAAGATGGCTATACGACCTGGAACAAAACAGTCAGATTGAGGGGGGAATTAGTGTTAAGTCTTGACGCTCTTCTTTACCCTATCAACCCATCACTTTCGCCAGTAACTAATCTCGGAGTTGTGAATGCTGTCCCAATAGACCAAACCGATAGAGTGGTCCTTTTTTCAGATATTGGAGATGCTTTCAAAGATGGGATATATCTCTATGAAAGTTCAAAAGGGCCTATATCTTTTTTTCCTGCTCTTAAACTCGTTCTTTTAAAACAAACATTGGTTAATTCCATAGGTCCAGTTGAATTTAATAAAGTACAGGTGAATGCTTCGCCGGATGGAAAAGAAGCAATATTTTTATTTACCCCGGCAACATCAGGAAGACCTAGCTCTTCATTTCTTCTCTCGCTCGACCAAGAAAATACTAATCTCTTTGACATCACTCAATCCAAAGATACTTTAATCGAGGCTTGGAATCAACAAAAACTAGAAATAAATCAAAAAATACTCCAAGCATATCCGAAGGAAATAGCTCCGATTGCGACCTCCTCGTTTGACGTACTTGAGTTTTCGCAAGACGATACGAAAGTCTTGTATCGAGCGAGTACGAGTATTAGTCTGCCGAAAGTCAAAGCGATTCCCGAAATAGGACTCAATCAAACACCAGAGGAAAGAAGCATCGTCGAAAATAAACTTTATGTATACGACAAAAAAGAAGATCGAAACTATCAAATAGAAATTTCCGATTTCCCCAACATTTCTTGGTATTCTGATTCCAAACATCTCGCAGTAAACGAAGGAAACAGGGTTTCATTCATTGACTTTGATGGAACAAATAAACAAACTGTATACTCCGGACCATTTAACAAAGATTTTATGAAACTTACTGCAGACGGAAAGATACTCATTCTTACCAACTTCAATCCTGAAGCAAATAAATTTCCAGATCTCTACTCAGTCGGAATAAAATAAACATTGACATTTGTTTATTTGTCGTATTCATTTTAATTATAGGTTTATTTATTTGAGGCTTCAGATAAAGTAATAAAGATTGATTTTATCCTATAATTGCCGAGCTCGCTTTTACGACGTATTCAACATAATTAAAGAAATTTATTTTATTTAATTTAGTTGTTAGCAAAGTCAATTGACTCGGTCCTTTCATATGACAACATCAGCCGAGTTAGTTTGCAAAACTATTCTATTACTCTTGTGGCGAAAACCAGCAGGCGTTTTAACGTAGTTCCGGGAGGCCAACATGTTTGTAACGTCAGGAATTCTTTATTAGTTTTTCTTGTCAAATACTCTACTTGTGAAGGATCTACGATCGTAGTATTAATAACTTTGTACGTATAGCGCTGTCCCTGGTAGAACAAATCAACCTCGTCACCCTTCATAAGTTTACCAAGGAGATAAAAGATCGCATTATAGGTCCCTACATTCCAAAAATAATCTGTCGAGTGAGCAAACAAAAAGATGTGCCCACCTTCTCCGGGGAAAGCTGTTCCCCATGCATGAGCTACTCCCCGATTCAATACATCAAGATAGGTTTTCTCGTCTGATGCATCGACGTTTGCAATAACTCGAGAGTTTGCTCCAATTTTCGGGATTACAATACTATAGTTGGGATCTTGAGGAGTAAGAATTTCAACAGTGTCCAAATTTAATGCTTTTGCGAGAAGACCCTTTGGTTGGGTTTCTTCTCTTTGAAGTTTGAAGTTGGAAGTTGAAACTTCGCTAACAATGTATTTTTTCTGGATTGTCTTATCAACAAAATATCTTATTTCTTCACGGACGGGAAGATAGAACGTTTTCGCAATTAAAAAAAGTGAGCCTACGATGAGAAAATTACCCATGGTGCGAAGGAGTAAAACTCTCCAGTAATCAGCCGGTTTTATTTTTTCTATCCTATGAGAGAGCAGGCGTTTATATCCAAGTTTCGTAGCGTTCTTATAGCGGTGAGTCATCCCTTATTGTACCATGATCTTAGGCTAAAGGAATTTGGAGGAGATTAAAGGAAATTAAGGGGGAGACTAGCTTTCTTTGAGACCCTCTAGGTCTAGGAATACGGAGACATGATTATTGATGACTTCCAAGACTCCATTTTTCATCTTAAACTCTTTTTTAGTTCCTGCACGTTCGTGCAAAATAAGTGAATCTTCTATAAGAGAAATGAAGTTGCTGTGGGTAGGTAAAATGTCAAAGGTTCCTTTGATATTTTTCGAAGTGATCGCCTGGACCTTTCCTTCGTAGAGAATTGATTCCAAACCATAGATCGTAACTGATATTTCTTGTACCATATTTGAACCTTTACGCTATTCCTGTTAATGATTATTTTATGCTTCCGATATATAAAAATGTCTCCGGCGGATAGTCGTCATACTTGCCATCGAGAACTTCATTGACGTCATGGACAGTATCGGCGAGCGGAATTCTTTTCCCCTTTTTACCTGTTTGGGTCTCCGTAACAAAGAAATTTTGAGTCATATAGTTTCGGATTAACCGCGCACGTTTGTAGGCTTTTTGGTCGTCGGGCGAAAGTTCTGACTCTCCCACTAGTGAGACGATACGCTCTAAAGACACTGCTTTTTTTAATAAGTTTTGAGAGGTGATTAACGCTTTAAAGTGACTGACTCCCACGACCTCTTCACTTAACGCAGAAGAAGTTGATGATAAAAGATCTATAGCGGGAAATCTTCCTTCTTGATAGACGGATCGGGAAAGAATGACGTTGGAATCGAGATAAGGAAAGATCGACTGAACAGCGCTATCTGTCAAATCATCTGAAGGAACATAAATAGCTTCAATTGAGGTGATCGATCCATTTTTTGAAGAAACTAAACGTTCGTGAAAAGAAGCCATCTCGGTTGGTAAGGTAGCTTGATACCCTCCCTCTGAAGGGATAGTATTCATTAAGGTCGCCAACTCGTATCCTGCTTGTGCAAATCTAAAAATATTGTCGATAAAAAACAGCACATCTTTGTTATGCACGTCGCGAAAATATTCTGCGAGAGCAACACCTGCGGTGGCTGTCCTAAAACGAACAGTCGGATTCTCTCCCATCGCTCCATATATTAAAGCCACCTGAGCGAGAGTCTTGGTTTCTTTAAGTGATTCGTACAATTCTTGACCTTCACGGGTACGCTCTCCCACTCCGGTAAATACGGATACCGATTTTTCCTTGTTAAGAATGACAATATTATGGATAACTTCCGTCAACAGAACGGTCTTCCCTACACCGGCACCTCCGAAAAGCCCCACTTTACCCCCTTTTAATATGGGAGCAAAAAAATCGATCGCTTTTATTCCGGTTTCCAGGACGTTTTTAGGCACGACCACCTCCCCAAAACTCACGTCAGAACCGAATATTGGTCGGTATTCGGTGACACTAATTTCTCCATTTCCATCTTGTGGCCTTCCAAAAATGTCCATGATTCGTCCGAGGACTGAAGTACCAACAGGTATTTTGATTGACTCTCCGGTATTAATTACCACAGCTCCCCTATGAAGTTTTTTTGTGGGAGAAAGAGAAATGCAGTTAAAGGTGACGTTTGAAGATGAACTAAATACTTCCATCTTCACGCTCGAGTCTTTTTCTAACACGAGTACATCGTGAGCTATGGGAGGCTTTGTCTCGAACTCAACTTCAATAATATGCCCTTTGACGCTGACAATTCTACCTTTACTATCCATAATTGTTAAACTGGAATGTTGAAAAATAGGTAAAGGTTAAGAAGCCTGTTTGGTGAGGAGGTTAAGTAAAAAGAAAAGTTTTGCACTAACTTCTCAACCCAATCTCAATACCGGCATCTTTCCCCTAACCCGTCTTCTAGCCAGTGGATATTTTCAGCTTAGCAAGTTGGCCAAAAGAAAGCAAGGAATAAGGAAATAGAATTCATTTTGCCCACAAAGATTTCCCGGCAAGCCGGTCGAGCTGTTTTCGATTTTGATCAAGTCGTGAGACTTTTATTTCTGCAGAACGAAGTTTTTTGATATCTTGTTCTATATTTTGCTGAGCCCGCTCCATCGACATGATACGAGCACCAAGACGGGCAAGTTGAGTTTCGGCGATGGTTTGACGAAATAAGGATGAGGCGATAAGCTCTTCAAAGAAGCGCGAAATACTCTCTATACTCGGCTCGAAAAGGAAATCTGTCCCCAACCTTTCCTCAAGATTACGCGGTTTTTCTAATACGGGAAAAGGCTGATCACCCGAGACATTTGAAACAGTAGGACTTTGGGTTGCGATGGTATCAAATCGACCGTAATATACAAGGATCTTCTCATATTTAACGAGGTGGAAAATTACCGGCTTAAGCTGCTCCAAAGTAATCTCTCTATCGGGTAATTCGAAATATAAATACGGTCGTTTTGGACCCTGTTCGTCAAAAAGCCTTCTTCCCAGTCTTCCGATAATGATGATGTCCGAATCGTCATTTTTAAGCTTCTCTATGAAAAAGGAAAAAATACGAGAGATAAGATCACCATAAAGCGTGGTGTTTGCGGAAAGGAATACTGATACTGTTTTATTCAATCTTTCAGTTGATACCGGTTGAGCGGTGGTTGATTCTTGCGGTTGCTTTTTTTTCATATGTTTCTTTTTATTCATCTGTTCGAGCATTTTTTTATGGCGGATTTGGGCTTGTTTTACGTCGAAGAATACCTCTGAGAGTTGGGATAAATACTGACGCGTGGTAATGACCGAATTACGAATTTTCCTCATCTTCATGACCGCTATCTCTTCATATGCTTGTGCAATGAGTCGAAATGTTCGTGTAAAGTCAAGTTCAGCTTGGATTTGTTTTTTTGCTTGCATACTAATCACACAACTTTTCTCATTTCTTTTTTATTTTATCTGTTTTATTTTCTTTTGCTGAGCTCGTATTTTGTTTCTGCTGAGGCTGCTCTTTGCCTTCTTGTTCTGCTGGGTTTTGCGGTGATTGAGTTGGTGGGATCGTGGGTTGAATGGTGGTCTGTGGTTGAGTTTGACCCGGTGTGCCGGTCGGTGAGGCAGCTTGCTGAGGGGTTACGGGTGCGGGAGAAGATATCGATTGTGCCTGTGGCTTAACGCCGATTAATGCAAGGTATTCCTGCTTCTTTTTGGTAACTTTCAATAAATGATCGTGAAAGGTATCCGATTTCATCATTTCTTTCATCTCTTTTCCCTTTGCCTCATCTTTGTATTGTTCGATCAGTTTAATTCGCAGTTCTGCGATCTTTTCCAATGGCAACTCATCGAGAGTATGAAGCCAGATAAGTGAAATAAGAATGAGCTGAACTTCTTCAGGAACGATCGTGGTATAATGCTGGTCGAAAAAGGATTGCATACGGTCGCCGGTTTTAAGAATCGTCTTTACTTTTTCTGAAAGTTCTGCTCCAAAATGGGAAAACGTCTGCATCTTCTCAAAGTTGGCAAGGAAGGCAGTGATCTCTCTATTGATTTCTCGCTTGAGCGGGGTCTGTGTTTGTCTTCCCACGCGTGTTACTGATAGCGAGATATTGACAGCTGGCCTTCTCCCTTTATAGTATGCATCGCTATCAAAGAAGACGTGGCCGTCTGTCATACCCATGATGTTGGTTGCGATAAAACCGGTTAGATCCGCTTCTATCGTCTCGACAACCGGCAAAATACTTATCGAGACTTCGCCTTTTTTTGGGTGCTTAAAATTCCCCCCCCGTTCCAAAAGCTTTGCGTGGATGAAAAAAATATCTCCTGGATATGAGTCGCGTCCGGGAAATCGACCCGAAAGAAGAGCCATTTCGCGATAAAATTTGGCATGGGTGGAGAGATCATCAAAGACAAGTACTACGTCTCGACCGAGTGAACTAAAGTATTCTGCTGCCGAAAGTGCGGTATAGGGAGTCAAAAAAATTAAGCTAGGAGAATCAAATGGATCAGATGCAACAATCAAACACGAATGTGAAAGTTGTTCTTTTTCGAAAAATTCCTGAAGTTTTTTGATGTCGCTCTTTTTTTTACCTATCGCTGCATACACGACAACCGAGCCCTCTTCTATCTGTTTTTTTATGAGAGTGAGGAGAAAGGAAGATTTTCCTGTTTTACGATCTCCGATAACCAATTCTCTCTGACCTTTTCCCAAGGGAATCAAAAGATCCACAAGACTTGTTCCACTTAAGAGCGGTCTCTGGATGCGGACACGATCGGCGATTCCCCGCACATCTCGATCAACTTCAAATGAGTGAGATGATTCTTTCAGTCCCGACTGATCGAAAAAAGACCTGCCCAAAGGATCAATAATTGTTCCTAAGACTGCCTCATCAAACGGAATTGAAACATACGAGTCTGTTCGTGTTACTTGACTATTGATCGGAACAGGTTGATCTGAAAAAAGGAGAACCTCTACATGATCCTCGGCGAGGGAAAAAACTTGGCCCTGCTGGTTGGTTTCAAATACGACAATTTCATCCGGCTTTACATAGGGCAAACCGACAATTTTTGCAATTGGGTAGTAAACTTCACGTACATAGCCGTATTCTCCAATTCGCTTGATGTAGTATTGATAATCCTTCATACAGGATATGATTGTTTATTTAACTTAGGCTGCTACAGAAGTGGTAATAGGTTGAGGCTGTTTTCCGTTGGTTTTTACCGGAGCTTCTTGCGGGATTTGCTTTCCTCTTCGTATTTCATGAATCATCTTTTCCAGATCTTCCGGTGAATACATATCGTTTAGCTTCTTCAATAAGGAGAAATCCTTTTCTTTGTCATTGAATATGATCTTAGCCCCACCGATGAGTGCTGGGTCAACTTGGATATCTAAAAGGACATTTTTACCAAATGCCTCCATAAACCAATTAGATGCTTCATCGACGAGTCCTTCATTTTGCTCCGACGCTACAACTACTGTCACGACAGGGAGATTTTTTATATAGGAACGAAGCTCGGTGAGAAATTTACCGAATGAATCTGGGTCGTTGAGATTGACCTGCTGTTGAAGAGAGTAAGCTTTCATTTTTTCTTTCATCTCATACGAAAAAAGCTCGCCCATTTTTTTGTCTAAATCGACTCGCTTGTTGTAGAGACTCTGCTTCAACTCATCTATTTTTCCGATGACTTCTTCTGCGTGCTTTTTGGTTTTAATGAGAGAGAGAAAATAAAATAGGTAGGAAGATTTAATCATAGGAAAAACATTCCCTGCTCTTTGGCTTTTTCAAGAGAATTAATGATTAGTTTTTTGTGATCTTTGGGAGTAAGATTCATCCGTAACAGTTCTTTCGCTAACTGAAGTACAAATTCATCTATTTCTTTATCGATTTTCTCAAGTTCCTGTTCTTTAAACGTCTCCACTTCCTCAAGTGCCTTCTTTAAGAAAACACCCATTTGATCCCTCGCTACAACCTTTGAATCTTCCAGGCTTTTTCTAATATCTTCTTCGATAGTATCTATTGCCTTTGCCGCCTTTTCTAGTGACTGATCTTTTACCGATTTGAGAAGGTTCTCATAATCATCGACGAATCGTTTCGAGTGATCCTCTAACATCACCACATATTTTTGGCTCGATTCCTCAAGTGAATGCTCGAAGGCTTGGTTGAGGTCTTTTTTGAAAAGCTCAGAGTGGGTAAGAATCTCATCTGCTCTTGACTCAACTTTTTCCAGAATCGTAGCTGATGTTTTTTCCATTTGGGAAAGAACTTCGTTTGCCTTGGTGTATGCGGTTCGCTCTACATCTTTTAATTTCCCCAGACGACGATAATAAGAAACTAAAATATACATAGCAGCACAAGTCAATAAAAAAAGATCAGCTAAAAACAAAAACATCCATAGCTGTTGACTGGTAACTGCAGACAAAGAAAAAGATAGTCCACCCATATTATTAACTCTATATGGTTAGAATCAAAATTGCAATAACGATTCCGGTTCCAATAATCGCTACCGTGATGATGACATTTAATGCAATTCCCAACTGAATGACCCTTGCCGCAAGAGGATTTCTTCCCAACGCCTCTACTCCTCGTCCGGCTACACGCCCGAAAGAATAAAATCCTAACAAAAAGGAAAATATAATCACGACAGCAGCTACCAGATAACGGAATGCGGTAAGGGGATCTTCGAGAATAGCAAGGAGTGAAAGATTTCCTACATCTACTAGGTTACTGCGTACACTTCCGGGAACGCCGACTGGCCTGAAACTTAAGAGAACATTGATTTTTTTTACATTGTATATGTTATTGTCTTTGTAGTCATCTAAGGCAGTCCCGACAATAAATCCCGACTTTGACGACCTCATCCCTACTCCCGGTATCGTCGAAGAGGTGAGAATATCACCTTTTTTGATCGGACCATTGATCGTCGAGACATTCACTCCAGTGGTGCCTGAGGAAACAACCAAATACTTTTTCTGCGCTGGGCTTACGCCGATAGTTCGGAAAGCTACCGCTGGCCTTTCACTGACGACTCCTATCATTGCCTGATCATACGTTTTTCTTGTTAAAACAAAACCCTGAGGCAAAGATGAAATGATGTCGCCATCGCGTACTTGTTTTTCGTTAATAGTAAGTTCTTGGGCGACGGCAAAATCTCGTCGCTCTTGAGCTTGGGAAAATGAAGCTGAATAAAAAAGAACTAAAACTGAGGCTAAAATGAGACTACGCAAGGACATATAGTCAGTATAGTAGCGATCTTGAGCGATGTCAATGAAACGAAGCGAAGGAAACGAATTATAGGTTTTTAATCAAAAAACTATAGGTAATTCCTATTTTTACTATGAGTTATTCTACTAAAAAACTATAGGTAATACCTTTACCTCCTTTAAAAAGAAAGGTCAAATTGGCATCCGTTCAAATAAAAACATCATTATTTTTCTATTCTTAAGGAGTAAAAAAATCTAGATTTACCTGCTTATTTTTTTACTCCAAGTTTTCACTCTCTCCGAATGTCAAGGAGAAAAATCAAAACTCAACCTCACTTTTTGGAAAAATTTCGCTACCGATAAAAATTTTTTGAACTTCAAGTTTTTACATAAATCGTTTGAAAAATCGATGAAACATGATGTTTTATAAATAGCCTCAGCTTTTATTTTTTAATTACTTATTGGACTATTATAACAGTCTATTTTGTCAGTTTCGTTCAATTTTTTAAGACAGATTTCGGAAATTATTGTCATTTACCTCTTGACAGTAAACTATTTATTATTT
>Ga0155257_169_pt1 | contig 13321 bp, 9 predicted proteins | sample RifCSPhighO2_02_FD_106225 | JGI IMG/M metagenome (GOLD analysis project Ga0155257, IMG submission 106225) | Candidatus Roizmanbacteria bacterium RIFCSPHIGHO2_02_FULL_39_9
AATTTCAAGATTACAAAACAAGCGTACTACTCGTTAACTTCCAATGACTTTAAACGGTTGGCAAAAAAGTATAACGTATCATACGTATATTGTTTTTCTACCAATAAGTAAGATACGTTATACTTTTTTGCCAACCGTTTAAAGTCATTGGTAGTTAACGAGTAGTACGCTTGTTTTGTAATCTTGAAATTCTCAAACACGTTGCCGTTGAATTTCTCCATAGCTCCGGGAGCAATGTCCTGAAACCGATTCTTCCACAGGTTAATATAGTCTGGCGCAAAAGCAATTTCCAGCAGGTCATACAAGGTTACTACCGTTGACCTTTCGGCTACTACTCTCCATTCTGGGCTATAAAGCCACCATCCATGGGGAGGAGTTATAAAGATGGCGTCTTTTTGGGTATTGTTTTTTGCCCAAAGCTCTACGTCATATAGTGCTCCTTGTGTCGGGAAAATATGAATTTCAGGTTTCCAAAGACCCAGTTTAAGTATTAAATAGAAAATAAACGATAAAAAGCCACCTAGTAAAATAATGCTTATTAGGTAGGCATATTTACTTCTTATGAATTTTAGAACAAGCCATATAGAAAGCAGTATCAATGGAGATAATGAAAAGATAAGTGCAATGAGCAGTATTGAAAAATAAAATAAACTGATTTTGTTGTTTTTCACTAATTTAACAGAATATTCTATGAAATAAAGATAGGAAAAGAGCAATACATAGAGTCCAACCCTGATAATTTGAGACTGAATGATGATCACAGACGGATAGAACGTTGAGGTTATATATACCGCACACAAGACAACAATAGCCGCATAGATAAAATTAGTTATCACTGGGTTGAATTGATTGGATATGTTCCGCTTAGCTATAAAAAATAGAATGAGCAAGCTAATTCCCCCCAAAGTCAGTAACGACAAATAAAACTGAGAGTTGAAGTAGAACAAATGTTCAAGCATGCCGTTACTCATAGTGAGAAACCAATTCCAATCTGCAGCGAATCCAACCGGAGTGCTGTTGAACTTCCAGATAAGGACGGGAAGTGCGGCAATAATAAAAAAAATCAGATGTACAAGTAATCTTCTTACCCCTATCCTCTTTATTCGTATTATTGAATCAAAAATGAAGAAAAATAAAACAAAGTTAACAGATATAACATGCAGGTTATACATTAAACCGAGAATAAGAAAAGAAAAAATATACTTCTTTTTAAGATAGAGATTTATCGCAATAAGCAGAAAGGGGAGGACGAATGTTCTATTTAAAAGACTGAATTCAAATATAGGAAAAGCAGCAAATGACAGATGAGGCATTGAGAAAGTCAAGACAGTAAGGAAAGAAGTAACGGGGTTATTAAATAATGTTTTACTTAAGCCCCAGAGGGCCCAGAAAGTAAGATAAATAGCTATCCCATAGATGATAAACATAGAGATCTCTAATATTCCAGCTCGATAAAGAGGGATAAAGAAAAACCAAAAGAAAGAATAATGGTATTGCCTTAAATCTAAAAAATAGTCGTTAGGAAAAAGCGAAGGATCGGCAAATTTCTTGAGAAAAGGTATATGGACCACCTGATCGAAAGAGCCAAAGTAGTAGCCCATGGAACCTATGACGAAAAAAGAGGCGACAAAAAAAAGAAGATGCCGGTAAAAAGTTGAATTCCAAACGGATAAGGACAAAGTTTCAACGACTGATAGAATACGCTTCATAAAGACTATTATAGTATAATAGTTTTTGATGAAGCCTTTTTTTTCTATCGTAATTCCTACGTTGAATGAAGAAAAATTTCTACCCAATCTCTTATCTGATTTACAAAAGCAGACAGCAATGAATTTTGAAGTTATCATCACTGATGGACATTCAGAAGATAAAACCAAACTGAGGGCCTTTGAATATAAAGACAACCTTCCTTTGACCTTTTTGGAGCACATAAGAAGCAACGTTTCAATCCAGAGGAACTTAGGGGCAAAAAAGGGGAATGGACATTATTTGATTTTTCTCGATGCCGATTCAAGAGTAGCTTCCTCATTCACTAAAAAGCTGGAGATGAATATTAAAAAATATAAAGGATTATTTTTTGTTCCAACTTTAAGAACAGATGATCCTAATACTGAGACGCAGTTCGTACTCGATGTAATCAACTCTTTTTTTGAGCTATCTCAAAATTTAGGAAGGCCTTTCGCGATGGGTGGTGGTATGGTATTCGAAAAAAAATATTTTTTAACGATAGGCGGTTTTGATCAAAAACTGGACTTTGGTGAAGACTACGAAATTGCACTAAGATCATACCAATGGGGTGTGAGAGCAAAATACCTGAAAGAAGTCTCCGTTATATATTCCCTACGGCGCATCCGTAGAGAAGGTAAATTAAAATCATATTATAAAATCTTTATCAGTACGATGCTTTACCTCATAAAGGGTAAGACAGAGAGGAAGTTGTTTGATTATGAATTAGGCGGACACCTGTATGAAAAATCTCGTGCTATCAGCAAAACTCCTAAAAGTCATTTTGATCTTATCATTAAAAGAGCAAAAAAAGCCTTTAACAATCTACTCAAAGAGGAGCCTCTTACAAATTGAAGTATGAAATAATCGGATAGTGATCAGAGAAATCCACCTCCACCCTCTCCGTTTTCTTTAATTTCAATCCTTTATAAAAAGTATAATCCATCTTCAGTCTGTTGTTATAGAATTTTTTCACAATTCGTGCTAAGAATCGCTGCATAAGATTATATTGAGCCTTTTTTCCGTCTGGGCAAAAATAGGTAAAAAGGATATTCTTTGTTGCTTCTTCAAATCCATACATAGTTGTCAAAAGTTCCAAAGCCTTTCTTTGGTAGGGAACGTAATTAAAATCACCGGTAATAACTGTTGCAACTTTGTTTGATGACATACCATCTTTGAGGACCTTTTCAAGCTGTTTTGCACGCGCATTGTTGGTAGCAAGCGAAGATAAATGAACATTATACGTAGTAATTACTTTATTGTTAGCTCTGAACCTAAAGTCAGTCCGAAGTATTGTTCTCGGCTTGTTTCCTACCGTCAGTATTCTTAATATAGTCAATAAAATTTCATACACACTTTTCGGTAAATTAAGGGCATCACTCTGAACTAATTGTAACTTTTCCTCGTTATAAAGCGTAGCAACGCCATAAATTTTCCCGTATTTGAAAAAAGAATTAGAATAATCTGCCAGTTTATAGCTTTCGTGTTGGAGTTTTTTTAAATTTCGATCGTCAGTTTCTACCTCTTGTAAACAAAGTATGTCCGGCTTGTAGGACTTTACGATATCTTCAAGATAGGCAACTGCTTTATTGAATAGCACATTATATGTTAGTGTCGAAAGTTTTCCCATCAGTAGATTATACAAAGATTGTTAGATTTAGGTATGAACAATTTATTCACATTTTTTGAGTTAACTAAAGAGGACTACCAGAACAGGCTGAGCTGTTGTTAATATACTATAGGTATGACTTATAGGAAGTTTTATATTTCTATAGGTCTTGACAATTCCAAAAGATTCATTTATATTTTAATTATGTGGAGAAATCTATTATCACAACTTTCCAAAGAACAAAAACTGAGGGCAAAAGAGCATACAGGTAAAGACTTGAAGAAATTTGTACATTTTCAATTTCAGCAGTTGACGAAGAAAAATATCAAAATTCCAGTAACTTTATACACACTTTAGATATTTAACCGTAAAAAAAGAGCATCACTACCGCTCGTATTTGGGGACGACGAATAGTAATGCTCTTTTTTATTCCGATCCCGATTTGATCGGAATCAGGATATCACCAACTAACATAGCAAAAAGAAATTTTTTTGTCAACTCCTTCAATTAATTACTTGATATAGAGCCCCAAATCTATTTGATGACCGAAATATTTCCTTTGCGATTTTTTTAAATTTTTCTTCTTTCAAATTTGGATATTTCTGTTGCTCCATCTTAGATATAACCACATAAGAGACATTATATTTTTTCAGTAATTTTTTAGTAAGGGTAAGATCTGCTGATTCATAGATAGCGCTAATATCGGGAATTTTATCACCTACAATATTTGAGGAACCCCTCCATAACCATTCATGTACCCACCAACCTGCAATTGTAGGATTTCCTGTATAGGCGGAGATTCGCTCAAAATCAGTATACGAGTCCCCTTGGGCTTCCAGAATAACAGGTTGTCCAGTTATGTGGGAGTTGATATAGTCGATAATTTCTTTATCTTCAGGAAAATTGCTTACCAACCAGAGCGATCCATCTAGCACAGTAGGGCGTGTGAACTGTCCATAATAAGAAGGTATAGAAAATAACGGATAAATAGCTACAAAAAAGAAAAAAACGACAAAAACTGCAGAAAACAAACGATTCATGCGTAGAGGTAGTTGTTTGATTTGAAAGAATACGAAAGCAGAAGCTATCCCCATTATAATAAATGCCTGGTAGCCCAGCTTGAACATCGTATTTGCCCTAAAATGTGCAGGATAGATATCCTTTATGTAAAAAAATTCAGGAATTACGATTAAAAAAGTCCCGAGCAAAAAAAGAACAAATATAAATTGTTCTATAGAGGAATTACCATATTGTTTTTTGAATCTTTTGCTAACAAGGAATAGTATGAAGTTTAGCCAAAAAAATCCCCAAAGGAGCAAAAGCATCCAAAACGGTGAAATCTGGCAATTCCCTTTTTCGAATAAAAATGGGCCCAATTTCTGTATATTTATAAGAAAGGAAGGGCTACAATTAACTCCTATTCCAGAAACGAAAGGGGAAAAGTGAATGGAAAAAGGAAGAGAAAAAACGATAAATGAAACCAGTAAGACTCCAATTGAGAAGAAAAACTGCACAGAAACTCTATAAAGCAAGAAGAGTAACATAATAGTAAGCAGTAAGTAGATCGGTCCGTCGAACGCATTTGTCATGTAATGGATAGCAGTGAGAAAACCGATGAAGACAGAAGGAAGAATTAAGAATCGAGAATTAAGAATTTTTAATTTTATATTGTAATTTTGAACTTTTAATTTTGCATTTTGAATTTCGCCAATTTTAGTCGTAATACTTTCCTTAACTTTTACGAAAAATATGAACAAGATTGCTAATGTTAACAATACAAACGGTATATCAAATACATGTCCATGCAGGTCTGCCACGACCCATGAATAAGAAGGAAACTCGTGAATAGTGAAAGGTATGAAGCGTGTGGCGTTTGGATACCAATATTTGTCAGGATTATACCAAGAGAGGATTTTCCAGAAGGCAATTGGGTTATCGTTTGGATATCCGGTCGTAAATAGATATATCGTGTGAAGGTTTCCTCCTAGAGTAACGATAAAACTTCCTAGTACGCCGTAAAGAATGAGTTTTGCTCTATTAAAAATATAACCAGTTTTTTTCCCGAAGCGCTGAATCCAGGTAAAAATGATACCTGTTACAAGAGAAAAAGATTGAACGACAGAAAGAGCAAAAATTGTTGCAAGAATGAGATTATAGCCTATCTGTGCTTTTATACCGGTTAATTTGATAAGAAATGCGCCAACCAGATGTCCGAAATAATAGTAGTTAATAAAGTATCCATTCGGATGAGTAGGATCTGAAGAAAGCCACATATCCAGAGGTGGAAAATAGGTCGATCGAAGAATCGAATTCATAAATCCAAAATCCATGAATTTTTCTAAGCCACGTATCGATGGTTCTTGGCCTCGAACAAACGCCCAAAAAAACAAAGCGGCGAAAAATAATACTTCTTCAATTGCAATAAAAATGAATGAATTGATTAGAGATTTGCCGAATGGTTCTTTTTTTTGTTGTTTTTTAAAAAGGTGCCAATTTATGATCGCAGATCCAACAACTAAAAATAAGAGACTAAGAAATGTAAAGGGAAGAATTTTGACTATTCCAAGGACAAAAACAGAATAACTCAAAAGCAGAACCGCGATAATTTTGGAAAAAGCGTATCCCATATCGGGAAACCATTTGCCAAATATTCTTTTCGTCAAAGGAAGGAATATCAATCCAAGTATAAAAAGAGGAATATACCATCTTAATGTAGTTAAAATCCATTCCATTGGACTATTATACTATGTTGAAATTGAGAGCCGATTTTGGTATAAATGAATAACGATTTTAGATTGTTCTATTAAACTATTTTCGCTATTACACGATGGATCCGAAATTTACCCCCTCCCTAGTAGAGGAAACGATATATAAGTCTTGGGAAGAAAAAGGCTTATTAAGTCCAGGAACTGGAAGGTCGTATACAATTCTCATGCCGCCTCCCAATGCGAATGCGTCTCTTCACGCGGGTCATGGTATGTACTCGGTAGAGGATATTCTTATCCGATATAAAAGATTGAGAGGGTACGCCTCGTTATGGATTCCGGGTTTGGATCATGCAGGGTTTGAAACACAATACGTGTATGAAAAGCACTTGGCAAAGCAAGGCAAATCAAGGTTCGACTTTGCAAGACAGACGCTCTATGAGAATATTCACCAGTTTGTAAAGGAAAACTCCGGTTTAATTTACGAACAATTCAAAAGACTTGGTTTTTTGGCTGATTGGCGGCGAAGCATTTTTACTCTTGACGAGCATGTGTTAGAGAGAGTCTTTAGAACATTCGCGAAGATGGAAAAAGAAGGATATGTATATAAGGATGAATACATTGTTAATTACTGTACTCACTGTGGAACATCGCTCTCCGAGTTGGAAACAGTTCATATCGAACGTAAAGACCCTCTTTATTATCTGAAATACGGACCATTTGTTTTGGCGACGGTTCGACCAGAGACAAAGTTTGGCGATACTGCAGTTGCGGTCCACCCAAAAGATAAACGATATAAAAAATGGATAGGGAAAGAAATCGAAGTTGAAGGTTTATTGGGGAGATTTAGAATAAAAGTAATTGCAGATGAAATGGTTGACATGAAATTTGGAACGGGAGTAGTTAAAATCACGCCTGCTCACGATCCTAACGACTTTGAAGCAGGAAAACGGCACAATCTTGAAATAAAACGTGTCATCAATATTGATGGAAGACTCAATGAGCTTGCCGGTCCCTATGCGGGACTCAAGGTAAAGCAGGCCCGTGAAAAAGTAGTAGAGGATTTGAAAAAAAAGGGGTTAATTGAAAAAATCGATACAAACTATACACATGCGGTGACTGTTTGCTATAAATGTGGAAGGGATCTGGAGCCGACAGTTATTCCTAACTGGTTTATAAAAGTAAGAGACCTAAAAAAACCGGTAATAAAGGCAGTAGAAGAAGAAAAGATAAAGTTTTTTCCCAAGCGGTTCAAAAAACAGATTTTACAATGGTTAAACGTAATGCATGATTGGCCCATCAGCAGGCAAATTGCCTGGGGTATTAGAATCCCCGTCTGGTATCACGTTACAGGCAATGAACAAAAAATATGGGTAAGTTTTATTAATAAAAAAGGGCAATTTTTTAAATTGGACTCAATCAAACAACATCTTAATAAAGGATATACACTCAATGAAATTAAGCAGGGATTGCAACAGGTTACGGTACCGGTCTATAAACAAGAACAAGTAGAGCATATTGTCTCTCTTAAGGAACCAAATGACAGTAGTAACTGGATTCAGGAAACAGATACATTCGACACATGGTTTTCTTCAGGACAGTGGCCTCTGGTTACCTTGAAGGAGAAAGAATACGAAACCCGTTTCCCGACCGATGTTATGGGAACACTACAAGATATTCTTCCCTTCTGGGTATCGAGGATGATCATGTTTTCGCTTTATATCAAGAAAGAAATCCCCTTTAAATATGTATGTTTATGGTCGCTGGTCGCTGATGCTAAAGGACAGAAAATGAGCAAGAGCAAAGGGAATGTAGTCAATCCGATCGATTTAATCAATAAATTCGGGGCTGACGCTTTTAGAGGATCACTTTTTTTTGGATTATCTCAAGGAGGTAAAGTAAATTTAGGGGAGGACAAAGTCATGGCGATGAGAAACTTTGCCAATAAAATCTGGAACGTCGGCAGATTTATTTATCTTAACCAAGAGGCATCAACTGACCCGGTTAATCCTGGACAAATAAAAAAACAGGGTCAGTTTAAATCAGTGTCAACTGACTCGGTTAATGAATCAAGCAAAAAAACCGAGTCAGTTATAGAAGAAATAAGAAAGGAGTTCAGAAAAGAGAAAAAGCAGTATGTAAAGTTGATGGATTCGTTCAAATTTTCGCAGGCATTCGGATTACTGTATGAATTTGTTTGGCATCGATTCGCGGATTATTATATTGAGCAATTGAAAGAAGACATGAGAAGTGGTAATATTGAAGTTCTTGGTGAATTGAAGAATGTATATTTTGAAAATCTAAAGATGTTACACCCCTTCATCCCGTTTGTGACAGAAGCAGTATGGAAGGTATTTCACGGCGAGAGAAGTTCAATACTTAATTCAGAATTAAGAATCTAGAATCTAGAATTAAGAATTAAGTTTAGAATTTAGAATGAAAAATTCTACATTCTCAATTCAATTCTAAACTCTGAATTATACATTCTGAATTACTTATGAAACGTACCTGGCAACCAAAAAAATCAAAAAGGCGCAAAAAACACGGCTTCCTAAAGCGTATGTCCACTAAAAACGGAAGAACAGTCCTAAAAAGAAGAAGGGGAAGAGGAAGGAAGAAGTTAACGGCGTAATATATGCTATCACCAAACATATTCAATACGATCCTTGTTTTTCCGATTTTAAACATACTTTTATTCTTTCACCAAATTTTTCTTTTCATTAAGCTTCCTGGTGCATTTGGTCTAGCCATTGTTGCTTTGACGGTGCTCGTGCGTTTAGTATTGCATCCTTTCTTCAAAAAGCAGTTGGAGACGAGCAAAAAAATGCAGGATCTCAAACCCCATTTGGATCGGTTATCGAGCAAACACAAAAATGATAAGAAAAAAATCCAGGAAGAGCAAATGAGATTGTTTAAGGAAGCGGGTATCAATCCTGCCTCCGGTTGCTTATTTATGATAATCCAGATTCCCGTGTTTATCGCGCTTTATAATACGCTCTCTCTTTTTCTTACCAATGGTAATATGACAAAAGTGATTGGAGAAATCAATAAAGTAGTCTACTCACCCCTGCTTCGTATTCAGACCATTGATCCATGGTTTTTCGGGTTTAATCTTGCAGTTGCTCCGAATAAAGCAGGAGTCTGGTATTATTACCTGATTCCCCTCATCACTGCTGTCCTTCAATATTTCCAGACAGTAACCATGACTCCGCCAGTCGCAGCTTCGGCCATTGAGGAAAAGAAAACTGACTCGGTTAATGAGTCAAATAAAAAAACCGAGTCAGTTAAAAAAGGCGGGGGAGATGATTTTCAAAAGGCCATGAATACCCAAATGAAATTCATATTTCCTTTGATGATTGGATGGTTTTCGTATACATTGCCTGTTGGTTTATCGCTCTATTGGAATATATTCTCGATTTTTAGTATAATTCAATACAAGAAGATGAAATCTTCCTAATATATATATGGATAAGATTGACACAATAAAAACAGAAGCAGAAGGACTCCTCAATAAAATGATCGAAAAATTCGAGCTTGAAGTGAGTGAAGAAGAAGGAATATTTCATGTCGTCATCAAAACAGAAGAAGAGGCTCCCACAGTTATCGGCAGACATGGAGAGACCATACGATCACTCCAGAAGATATTGGAAGTGATTCTCTATAAAAAATTGGGTGAACCGGTTGATATTTTAATCAACGTGAATGATTACCGGGAGAAACAGAAAGAAAGACTCGAGGAGATAGCTGAGAATATTGCTCAACGAGTCAAGACGGAACAAAAAGAAGTACCTCTCCGCAATTTTTCCTCGTATGAAAGAAGGGTTATCCACGAGTATATTTCCCATAAACACGAAGACCTGACTTCTTATTCAGTAGGCGAAGGAAGAGAGAGACAGCTTATCGTCAACTTGAAAGAGAAGCAAGAAGAAGCAAAAGAAGAATAGTTCCTCCTTCATGCGTGCTGCATCAACTTCCTATTTTTTTTACCCGACTTAATCCTGTACAATGAAGATTATTATCGATTTGACAATATCCTATAGTAGGACTATACTTGAATATGTATTACCCAAAAGCTCGAGTTTTGCTAAAAAAAGCTCTTTTCTTCCTTCCGATTTTGCTTATTCTTCCTTTCATTATTATTTTTGATTCTCTCGTTTATTTTATTACCCGTCCATCTTGTCTCACCTGCGGTAATCTGCTAGAGTTTCTGAAGACGGGATCTTTATCAATATCCCTGATTGGTGGCGTAATCGGTTATAAATTGAAAAAGAATCATGGATCCAACGGCAGTTGAAGTAGGACAAATAATCCAACAAGAACAACTTGGTAAAGTGATTAATGAGACAAGAAGCCAAGCGAGACAAGAAGCGCAGTCAGCGGCTACTAATCCTGTTTTGGCCGCAAATCTCGTTTCACAAATACGTCAAGCTCTTAAAGACGCCGAAACACCAGCAAAAGAGGTTGTAGAAGAGCAAAAAAAATTAGAACAGGTTAGAGCAATGGGTGGGGCGGCGATTCCTACGAAACAATCGGAAGCTATGATGTCTCTTAATACCCTTGTAAAGGCAGTAGAATGTGCTAAAGCTGGAATCCAAGTATCTAGAACGAGACAGGGTCAGGAATTACTGACAAAACTTGCCGAAAAAAGCTACACGTCTCCTTCAGTTGCGTCTGCTATAGAGGCACGGTTATCTGATTATTTAATTGGAGATAAAAGTATTACTTTTAGTACTCAACCAGGTGACAGATCAGATTTTGAAAAGGCTTTTGCTGGTTTAGCCGAAGACAATTCCATCGCTGCAGAGTTGATTAACAGGTCTATTATCGAAGGGCAATCAATCATTGCTCCGAATTTGACTGAGGCGGAACTGAAACAGAAATTAGAGATAAAAGAAATTCAGACTCGAACAAAACAAAGAGGAACACAAAGATCAGTCGAAGATGAGGATAAATTTAAGCAACTGCAGAACGAAATCCTCAGTAAGATTGATGAATCAAGAAGGCTACCTGATGGTGATCCAAATAAAATAACCGATTCAGAACTTGTACAACTTAATGATTTTATTCGTTTGAATTCTCAGGTTGTGCCAACCAGTGCCGCAGCTAAATTAGTTGCATTAAGATTGGATCAAGGAAAAATCACCGAATTTATCGAAGTTTCGAAGCGCGTGTTCGGGAGCGAATTAGACCTTCGACAGATGGAATTATATGCTCCTGGTCTAGCTAATAGTCTACAGAGAGCGCAGAGAGAATTCAATGTTGACGAGATAAGAAGAAAATTCGTTACCCAAAATACGGAAGGTAAGTTTATTTTTACGAGAGAAAATAGACTTAAATTTCAAGAACTCATTACAAAGCATTACTATCAAGTCCTGCAAAAGATTCACCAGGATAAATCCAGAAGATTCCAGGAGAGTATGCAGGGATCAATGGAATACTCATATTTTTTTCCTACATTAAAACAAGTTATATCAAGGGCTTGCGATGATTTAAGCAATTCGGTTTTTGTCAATAACGAAGAAGTACAGAGATTTTTGAAAGATAAGTCGTCGCGATACCAGGCAAGCATCATGACCTATGCGCAGATCATGCATGATCTTCCGCTCCTCGCGAAAGACGCTGCTCAATTTGAAAAATGGGGAGAATTCTTAGGCTATCTTTTTCCGTCTGAATTGGCTGAAGTATTTGACGAAGGAGACAGATTCATGCAGATGGCGCGAGATGAGATCACGATGTATATACGCAAACGTCTTGTCACGAATAAAGATACTAACCAATACCCTTCAGACTTGACTTCAGGAGAGTATGATCGGGAGGGTGTCCGTTGGGGTTTGAAATTCGAAAAAGAAATCAGAGATGTGTTGAAAAAAAGAGTAGACGAGTTGAACATACAATTGGAACGGGAAGGAAAACCTAAGATAGATTTGGGAGAGAACGATTGGAAACTTGACAGGGCTATGACCTATGCTTCGGGTATCGGTATAGCTAATCTTGTCGACATTGAGGTCATGTCGACCGCAGACACGAAGGGAAATTTTCAAGGAATACATCCGCTTCTCGGAGTGTTATCGGCGCGGGCTAACTGGCAAGCCGGTCGAGGTGATCCGAATTCAGGTCTCATCTCTAAATATCTTCTCAAGATGGATGTAGAGCTTTATCCAGAGATGAGAAAATTCATTCCACGTCTTTTCAATAAGAAAAAATGGGTACCCAAAAAGTTTGCGGACGAAGTCGACAAACAAGCCAAGATATACGGTGATGAGGTTTTGGGCGAGCTTTTTGATCGAGGAGGGACATATCAGGAGCTTTTGAGCATGATCAACTTGCCCAATAGTCTTATCAGCCGTCACGGGTGGCGCATGAATGAGTTGACAGCAGAGATGAAAAATAATTTTAAAGCTTTTTATAATCTTGATCCTGATGAAAACTGGAAAAGTTGGACGGCGGAGCAATGGAAAGAATATTTTGATTTCAGTCTTAAAGAGTATGGAAACGCTTCATTGTGGTGGTATTTGACGAGTGGCCCCGACAGGATAACGAATGAAATGAAGAGATTATTAGTTAAACAAAGGGGCGATCCAAATGAGGCAAATAATGAATTTGAAGAATACAAGTCAGGGCATAAAATGCTCGAGAAAGGCTTCGACTTTACTATCGATGGAGAAGAAAGAAGAATGACGTATTTGGAGATCAGGAATATGAGGCAGGGTCAGCTTCGGGGTGAGACGTTTTTCCGCTATATGAGACGAAATCCCGGCGATTTTATGCTTCTGCTTACCCAGCTTGCCCCCGAGTTAGTTGCAGAAGCAAAAGGAGGAGATATTGGAGACGTGTTCAAATCGCTCGACGAGATTGAAGGGCTTGACAAGATGTCGTTGGATAAAGAAAAAATACGAGCCCGTCGCTCCGAACTTTTGAAACGGTGGGGAAAACAGGGTTTTAATCAATTAATAGAAGTGCGGAAATGGCTTATTAATAGTTCTAATCTCACTGTGAATCCTGAACCTGAAGCTAAAGGAGAAAAATATGGCAAGGATATTAAGGGATTCATGAAATATTTAGTCGAAAAATCAGGTACGGCTTTTGAGAAGATGATGATTGAAGGAAAGGAAACAGATGAAAAAGTAAGAAATATCGAACAGGATCCAAATAAACCTGAAGAGCAAAAGAAAAAAGAGATCGCAGAATTAAGAAGGAATAGGAGAATGTATCTCAAGAAGGAAGACTTCTCTGAAGAGCAGTTATTTGAAACGATTTATGGAACTAATGGTTTATCTAAGGT
>Ga0155257_161_pt3 | contig 13287 bp, 14 predicted proteins | sample RifCSPhighO2_02_FD_106225 | JGI IMG/M metagenome (GOLD analysis project Ga0155257, IMG submission 106225) | Candidatus Roizmanbacteria bacterium RIFCSPHIGHO2_02_FULL_39_9
GTTGGAGTATTTGAGGGTTGTTGACCACAAGCAATTGAATTCCAATACAACCCACCTATGCCTGGTCTTGAGTCATCATTATTACAGGTATTATCCCATGCTCCATTTCTAAATACTGAAACCAGATTGACATCGACCTGAAATGAACCGCACTTTCCTTGTGGCTGCGTAGACGTTACGGTGACGGTTTTTTCTTCACCTGGCGCAAGCATGGTTTCATCCCAGCGTGGATCACGATGATTGTCCCATTTGTTATTTGCCGGATAATCTGGCCCATGAGGACAGGTATCCTGGTCGTTAAAAAGACATGCAAACCAGCCATTGGTGATGCGTACCCCTCTTTGTTGATCGGTTGTATTCTTAATTGTATAGGTTACTCTATATGTATCTGAGTCGTTGGCTGGAATCTTCCCCATTCCACTTGGATTGTCTGAAACGGTATTTCCCACAATAACTCCGCACTTGTCTATTTTGCCAAAGACATGTGCGGGAACCTCTCGTGTAATAGGTTTCCTTAAAAGAATAAGGGCCGAGGTAATTCCAATCCCAACGACAAGCACTCCTATCAATCCAAAGAGTACTTTGTTGGTAAGGACAAAGTGGAACTTTCTTTTTCCTTTTTTGTCAAAGGATAATGGGGTGAAATTCTTTGCTGTATCAACCATATTCGCTATATTCCATAATTGCAGATTTTTTGGGATAATGCAACTGGAAAATAGAATATTGAACATGTAACATGTAGCATGTAACACCAAAAACCCGTTTACTAAATGTTACATGTTTTATGTTTCGTGTTACATGATGTATGAAGTCGATCAAAGATATTCTTAAAAAATTCGATCCCTTGAAAGACAGATATATTTCGAGGGAATTCCAATCGTTTGGGGTTTTTTTATCGGAAAAACTCCGCGACGAAAGAAGAAAAAGTCTCTATATGAAGCTCGCAAAAACGATTCCCCGCGCGATGCTTGAGGAGGCGCTCCGCTTTGTGATCGATTCGAACGCTCGCAATAAAGCTGCACTTTTTATGTGGAAACTGAAGGGAATGAATGCCTTCAAGAGTTCAAAGATCAAAGATCAAAGATCAAAGACTAACTCGAAACTTAAATCTAATAAATCTGCTATTTAGTTTTGAGATTTGAACTTGGCTTTGCTATTTGCACTTTGATCTTTGATCTAACTAATCTTTTCCCAGATGAATTCATACGGCTTTAATGAAAAAGTTCTCCCTTCACAGGCAACCTGTACTTTATCTTTAGAAACATTATGTAAACAGAGTATCTGCTCCTTCGTTTCATCATTTGTCCGGAGAATCGCGAGTATTCGTTTATCGAGATCGAGTATTTCCTGTTTAGCATTAGGATGAAACGCCGAAAAATTTTTTCTTTTCTCAACGAGCTCCTTGACTCTATGAGATATAAGTGACTCTCTACTTCCGGGATTTTGTAACAGCTTTTCAAGTGCAATGAAATCAAAGTTCTTCCTATTTACTTCCCTTTTTACACCTGTTTTTTGGAAGTCAGTAATATCATTCTCCTCAGCAAAAAGTGAAAGGTAATAGAGTATTGGAATACCAGCCAAAGCAAAACTAATTGCAACTGAGGTGAGATATTTCCGAATACTCACTTCAAAGACTTCGTCCTGGTTATGTAATACTGACCACCAGGTGCTGTTAATCTCATAGACTGCTTTTTCTCCTGTAGGAAGTGTCTTTTCCGAAAGCATGGCTCCACGTTCTACCGCTTGCTTACATAAGAATTTTATTTCTTCCTCAGACAATATTTCCTTTACTCCCGCGGTGCCAATCCCGTCGTGGACTGCCAAAAAATTGAGAAATGTTGTACTTTTTGACGGAGTTTTCAATTGCTTTGCCCACGAGCTTAAACGGGTTACATCACTTGTATAAAACGAATATAAAACAAGCGGAGGCAAAGCAAAGTTGTAGACGATTTGAGATTCGTTTACTCCATCACCAAAGTAACTGATATTATTTTCATGAGAGGTACTTGTCTGGGTAAGAAGAAGGGCGGATGGACAGACTTCGTTGAGAATATCCCGAAATAACTGAACGATCGTATGAGCTTGAGGTCTGTTAAAACAATTAGTACCTATTTCTTTCCAAATAAAGCCGACTGCATCCAATCGTATAATCCTCACCCCTTTTTCTAACAATTGAAGTAATACTTTGACTATCGCAAGGAGAACCTCTGGGTTTTTATAATTGAGATCGGCTTGGTCGGTGGTTGTTTCGACACTGAATGTCGTCCAGACAAACTTTTCTTCATTGCTTGTTTGAAAAGGAGTAAGCAGTGGAGTTGCACGTGGTCTGTATACTTGTTTCAGGTACTCAGTAGGTATATGTTCTTTTTTATACGAGATAAAATAATCTTTGAATGCCTCATTTCCCTTAAGAAATTCCTGAAACCATTGGTGTTTTACTGATACATGATTCAAAACAAAATCAGCCATCAAACGGTATTTACTACTAATATTCAGGATATCTTGCCAGTTGCCGAATTCCTTTTTTACTTGGCTGTAATCGGTAATCGAGAATCCTCTGTCAGACGAATAAGGAAAAAAAGGGAGTATATGGACGCCATCAAGCATACCTCTGAGGTGTACTTCGAGGAACTTTAACAGTGTTTGAAGAGTTGCCGTATCTTTTTCTTGAAACGAATCGGGGTATGAAATAAAAAAAATATCCTTCTCATCCCATAAAGTTGTATTCTCATAAGATATTTTTGCTTTATATTCGTCGACGATTTTACTTAACCTTGATCCTACCAATGTAGCCTCTTGCGTACCATATAACAATGCAAGTTTTTGCAGTAGCGAATCCTTAATCATGTTATATTCTATCAAGAATCAAGCTTTTATATTTGAGTTTTTTTGGCCAAACCTGTTTGACCTACGAGGTCAAACAAAAATTGGCACAACAATCTAAATAACATATTTTGTAGCATATAATCCATTGACTACGTTTATTTTTATTGCAACGCTAAGATATGCAAGAAAAAAATGTTTTCGCAAAGGGTGAAATATTTCATGTATTTAATAAAAGCATTGCTAACTTCGGCATTTTTAAAGATTCAAATAACTCAATGAGATTTTATCGAGCTCTTTCTTATTACAATAGTTCATCGGTCAAAGTTAATTTAGGTACCTTTTTGAAAAAGAGTAGAGATTATCATCCTAAACTTCTGCTTCCCGAAAAGGATTCCCTTATCAAAATGATCTCATACATATTTATGTCTGACCACTATCATCTGCTTCTTAAAATTCTTAAAGAAAAGGTCTTTTCCAAATATATGAGCGATGTCGAAAATAGCTATAGTCGTTATTTTAATATTAAATTTGACCGAAAAGGACCTCTCTGGCAAGGTAGATTTAAAGCAGTACGGATAAAAACGAACGAACAATTACTACATGTCTCACGATACATTCATCTTAATTCTACAACCGCTTATCTTACTGAAAAGCCAGAGGAATGGATATTTTCTTCCTATAAGGAAATCATTTCAAATCCTATTTATCTACGGAAGATCTTAACCGAAATATCGTTTAGAACACCTACCTCATACAAAAAATTTGTTGAAGATAATATTGATTACCAAAGAAAGCTACGAGTGATTAAAAAATTAATAATCGATTAGTTACTGGAATATATTTTCACAACAACCTCCGTCTGACCTACGAGGTCAGATGTTGGACAATGCTAGATGCTAAAAATATCCATAGGCCCAATACGCGGTACTTACCATCCCTTTTTCTCGCAGCCACTCTTTTTTTATCGCAACCGATTCTTCATCCTCAAACCAAACAATGTGATAGTCGATACGATATACCCCTTGCTCGTCGGGAGTTTTCGCGGATATTATGTAGTTAATCTCTGTCTCGGAGGAGGTTTCGTCCCTTCTTACCAAGCAGTTTTCCAAATCGCACGGAAAGAATTGGGTATGTATTTCATTAAGACTTAAGGCTTTGGCAGGACGTATAGGTAACTTTCTCTCATCCACAAGCCAGTCATAACCAAACATACCAAAAACCACCGTTATTTTTTCTTTAGGAACAGAAGAAATGAAGTCTGAGATCATTCTTTGGAAATTATATTCTTGGCCTTTATTAGATCCAAATGGAAAATTTGGGCCGGGTTCTCCTCCACTTTTATGAAAGTCATACGCCATGATCATTATTTCATCAGAATTCTTGGCTAAAAAGGCTAGATCATATGGTCTTCCTCTATAAAATATATCGCCGTAGACCAGAACTGAAAATGGTATATAGTATTTTTTAGCACCGGAGTAAAATTGTTGTACGAATTTGTTTATATTGCCAGCTGTATCGGTCTTTAGGGAGCTCGATAATTCCAGATCCAAGACAATCCCATCGAAGGCATATTGTTTTGCGAGGTTCACTGTTTCCTCAATTATCGTATCCTGATTTTTTTCATTTTCCAGGACAGAATAAATTGCCTCCGTATTTAACATGCGAAGAGTTAAAAGTCTTTTTTTATCGTCGGGCACTGCACTCAAAAATGCTTCGATGCTTTGATAGCCCACCTCGTTTCTATCAACACCATTTGTGTTTGCAGAAACTCCGAAATAGATAATCCTGTCATATTGACTAAAATAGGTGTTTGGTGCTGACACATCCCAATAGGGAACAAAGATCGCAGAAGTTTCTTTTATAGGCGTATCTACACTGGGGGTTGGGATTTGAGTAGGAAAGATCGGCTTCGGTGAAACAGTTCGAGTTGGTTGTCTTTGCCTAAAAATCGCGGAACCCAGACTTATCAATAAAAAACAAATGATAAAAATTAAAATTTTTTTCATCTTCTTATTATATAACTTCACGGATACCATCTTGACCCGCCTAAACTTACCTCAAGACTATACTCTTCTCCGCCGATTCGGCGGGTCGACGTCTTGAGGAGCGTTTTACGGCGGGTCTGCGTCCCGACTTACGTCGGGACTTGACAAACTATTTTTTTTCCCCCATAATGAAAATTAACCGATTAATAGTGAGCGAAGTCGAACTATGAAAATAACTCTCTACACCATTTCTGATTGTGAATTCTCCAAACAAGAAAAAGATTATCTCACGTTACATAAGCTTCCCTATGAAGAAAAAGATTTGGAGAAAAATAAGGAGTATTTAACCGAAATGCTTGCGATCTCAAATAACTTTGCCGGGACTCCCGTCACCAAAATCGAAAAAGACGGTGGATTGAGCGTTATACTTAAGGGCTTTACAAAAGAAGAATTTGATAAAGAACTCGGACTTGCTCCAATTTCTGCACAGGTAGCTACTCCGCCCCCTGCAGCAAAACCCCAGGCTGTCGCTAATACGAATCAACCAACAACACCTCAACCTCCAAAACCTGTACCACAAGCACCGGCCCCAACACCGACCCCTCCTCCTTCGCCGACTCCGATACCGCCTACAACTCCTACTATTCCACCGAGTCCCCCAGCCGCACCCCAAACTCCACCTGGAGCACCAGCCCAGGATCAACAACTAAAATCAATTCTGAGCGATTTACAGTCAATGTCAGGACCGACCGGATCGGGTCAACCTACGCAAGAACCAGCAACTCCTCCAACTAATGGTACTACGCCAAAACCTCCATCATCAACTTCTGGTCTTTAAGAAAGGTTAAATCAAAAAGAGCTGATTACTCTTCTTTTAGGGATAATTGAGCAAGGATAAGTCCGCTATTTGTGGTAAATTCTACTCTTTGTCCGACTTCGGGCATAATAAGATTCCCAGGAGACACTTCACTTTCAAAAGTGAGATCAAACATTACCCTCCCGTTTCCCGTGACAACTATATAATATAGTCTTTCCTCTCGTGCATTCATTGTGATTACTCCGCTCCTTCTTATTCGCTTAATTCCTAGTTTCCATTGAAATCCATTTTGATCTACTATTATCGGTTCGCCTGCATCATGTACGGCATGGACCGGCAGAACACAATGTTGCTCCTTTCGCGGAGCATACATAGATTCATTTAAGGTAACTTCTTGGTTTCCTTCCTTACGCCAGGCGGGAAAAGAGAACGCGGTAACAACTAAACCACTATTGTCTTCTGCGCCCAACCTATGAATTGTTGTCGGGTCAACACGGACAACATCACCTGCACGAACCGGTTCTTTAATTAAATCTCCGTCCTTCATCGAAGCAACTTCTCCAGCTCCTTGATGTGCTAACCATATTTCGGTTGCAATAGGATGCTTTTCAAAAGGAAATTTATAGCCAGGGCCAAGCGTAATAAGAGCGATACTCAATTCCTCCATTCCAGTTGAAACTCCGCGAAGCTCTCGCAGCATAACTTCTGCTCTTTTTGGATGAAGGGGAGTTTTTATAACTTCGGCTGGCATAAAAGTGAATAAAAATACAAACTATTGCAGGGCCAGGAGGAGTCGAACCTCCGTCTAGAGTTTTGGAGACTCCCATTCTACCACTGAACTATGGCCCTCTTTTGTCCTTCCAAAGCTTTATTAAGGCGAAGGAGGATGCCGTTTACCTACGCCCCTCATAAAAGTAAGTATATTTTATCAAAAAGCAAGGAGCTTAGTGATAAACATCCACACAAGAAAATAGAAGGGAAGAATTTGAGAAAGAGGCTTGACAATCCTTACATAGCTCTGCATCGATTCCTGCTGTTTTTTTTGGCTTTTCATCCGATACCAATGGAGATACATTGCTGCTGAAAAGATCGCTAGGAGGACCAAAAAAATTGACCAACTATAATTAAAGAATCGTAACATTACATATGAAGAAACGCTTCCAACGACTAAAAAAAACCCGAAAATGAGGCTGTTTTTCATCCCTAAAACAACGTGCGTACTTTTTAGTCCGGCTCTCACGTCTGCTTCATAATCAGCCAACTGGTAGGGAAAAACAACAGACCACAGCATCAAAGACAAAATCAAAGTAAAGACCAACGTATTACGAAGATTTCCGAGAGTTGAAATGGGCGCGAGAAAGGGAATGAATATTGCGCAGCTTATCTGTGCGAGTATGTCTAGTCCGAATCTTGCTTTTAAACGAACCGGTTTCAACGAATACATTATTCCAATAATCCATAAGAGTATCCCCCACCAAAAAAATCCAGCAAGATAAGAAAAGAGCAATCCTAAGATAGTGAATAAAAAAAATAAAAAACCGACTATCTTCATGTTTAGCCGGGTATTTTTTCCGATATGAACAGGATTCCAGCTATATTTATCGGTATCTTCCCTATCAACCAACTCATTCACCATGAAAACAACTATAGAAATACATATTGCCCCTAAAGCCCACCCTATAATCCACATTCCAGTCTGTCTCAAATAAAGTGAAGCCGCCAGAATGACTCCTATAAGCGGGATATGCTCATCCAAGCGAAGAAGCTTTATGTAGTTCATGGGTATGTGCTCCCGGGCAGAATTGAACTGCCATCAAAGGTTCCGCAAACCTTCATTCTATCCGTTGAACTACAGGAGCTCACACTATTTTACCATTTAACAAAATTACATTGCCACTTCGAACCGCGTAGGTTCGAATGTGGATTATAGTCCATTGATTTATCTTCAAAAAAGTAAATCATGAAAGTATGATGATAAGAAACAAATATCCTTCCAGTTCTATTTATCATCTCTGCAATAAGAGTATTGCCAACTTCAAGATATTCCGAGATGAAATATTTACATCCCGATTTATTACAACCTTAGATTATTACAACAGAAAAAAAATAAAAAGAAGTTTATCTGATTACTTAAAATCCAAAGAGTATATAGTTGAAAATCTTCTCTACCCCACAGATAGTCTCGTCAAATTTTTAGCCTATTGCATTATGCCTGACCATTATCATCTTCTTGTTAAAATAAATGCCGAAAATTCACTTTCTCGATATCTAAATAATGTAGAAAATAGTTTTACTCGTTTTTTTAACTTAAAAAATTACAGAAAAGGACCACTGTGGCAATCTAGATTTAAATCCGTGCTCATCGAGTCGAATGAGCAGTTGCTTCATGTGACTCGCTACATTCATTTGAATCCAACTTCAAGCAGATTAGTTACTACCCCAGAAGACTGGAATTTTTCTTCTTACCGAGACTACATTAACGGTAATCAATTTCTTAAAGAAATATTGGTCGAGGTATCGATAAAAAATCCTGTAATATATAAAAAATTTGTGGATGACCAAAGTGACTATCAAAAAAGGTTGAAATCTCTGAAGAAGTTATTATTAGATTGACAGTAAGGCCTATTCTAACCGCGTAGGTTCGAAGATGTCGAAGATGGCGCATGAACCTTATTCCTATCTATTCGCTAGTACAATTAGCTACAGAAATGACGACTAAAGAAAGATACAGGTGATCAACCGGATTTTCTAGATCTTTTAAGGAGTAGCACCACTTGCCAACACGGTCCATCCCGCTTGGATTGCCTCAGCAACTAATCTTGGACCTCTTAATTCTGTGTCAAACGCTAGATAGGCCATAGTCAGTGCTCCGAATATAGTGCCAATATGAGGATCTTTGATATAAATTTTTACCCCTTCGCTGGCCCCATCAATAAGACTCATGTCTCTTCGTAGTGCACCTTCTAGTGCTCAACCATGGCCGAAACAGGAATACCCACCGGTGCACCGATTACTTTAAAACCAAATTCTAATCCTTGCGCTCCAACTTTTACTACTTCTCCACTCGCAAGATTTGCCATATATAGAGTATTAATTTATAAAAAAGATTAAGTTAGCATTATTATATCGCGATATTTTATTGTTGCAGTGATCTACATCACAAAAAAAAGACTTTCTGAGATTCAGGAAGTCTTTTTAGTCTGAAATCAATTCTATTGCAGTTCGAATAGATTAAGTTGTAATGTAGATTATATAGGTAGCTACAGGAGAGACTGAAAAAACAGATTATTTACGTATGTATTACGGATTATCTTCTGTAGGAAAATCAACAATATTTGTTCCGGGTCTGCGACGACCTTGTTTTACTTCTCTGGCTGCGCCCGCTCTTCTTAAGCCCTCTTCTCCTTGATCATCCCTTCTATCATGAGGATCGGTTTCATGATGAGCTGACTGTCTTCTTAGATCACCTGCACCCTTTTCCAGTGCCTGTAAGGCGGCTAGTATTTTTTGCGTCTCAGCCTGAGTAAAATTTACTGTACCAGCTGTTTGAGAATCTTGTTCTTTAAGTAACTGTAATATTTGTGCCCTATTTCCTTTAAGAAATGTGGCAAATGATGTCACACCTCCTTGTAACTCCAGGGCTCCTCTCATGGTCTCATCTGAGGACGTAGTGATAATTTGACTATAGTTATCGTGTACTCCACCGAGTTCATGTTTCAATCTTTTAATCAGGCCGCTTTGTTGTGTTGCTATGTTTTCTAGATGAGTTGCATCTGCAACTGCGTCCGTAGCAATAGTTTCAAATCTTCCTGATTTGTTTGCAAAATAAAGCGCTACAGCACCAAGTACAACCGCCCCTCCCAATGCTCCCCCTAAAAGCCCCCAATATTCTACCGGGATACCTCCGTCAGATGTTGGTACAACTGCAGCAGGTGGTGCTGGAAATCTTGTCGGTGTAGATATTGGTGTCGAAACGGCCGATATCGGAGTCAGGTCTAATATAGCTGTTGCCGCAGGTGTTTCAGTAACTACAGGTTCTTCCCCAGACTCTAAAGGAGGAATTTGTGTTGCTCCACTTGGACCAGATCTTTGCGCAATAGCTGTCAATGTCTCCCGTGCTTGCTGATTATAGTGTACCTTGCCCTCAAGCTGAGTGTCTTTCGTTTCTATTGTAATTCGTTGGGTAGTCGCATTTGCATTGCCTATCGTTACAAGTGTAGTATCGCCTTCAACGTCCTCTACATCTATAGACTCTGCACCCAGCGTTGGAAATAAACTTTCTGAAACCCTTAAGGGTGCATCAACGACAGTACGTGATCCAGCGTATCCCTGCTGTTTAGCTTTTTCTAAATCTTTATCTGAAAAAGTGTCCGGAACTTCATATACGAGCACTATCTGATCTCCAGTTCTTTCATCCACTTTTCCATAATAAACATCACCTCTTGTTGGACCATCAATATCATAATACATGTGAGCGAATTTGTAGCCTCCTGAAGAATTATGCAAAATTTTTGGATTATTCACTGCTCCATATCTTTTGGCTAATTTATCAGGTGTGGTAATAAGTAGTAATCCATCTTGAGTTAATTTTGTTGGTTCTCCACTTACTACTCCTGTCCATCCTGGATCAATAGAAGCAGAAGGTCTTTGAGGAGCACATCCTGGAATTGCAGCCCAAGCGAGTAAAATTGCTAGCGTTACCCGCCATGTTATTCCTCGAGTATTTATATCAATATGGGGAATCTGTGCTAAAGCTCTTTCGCCTCCACGATTTATCAAAGTAGACAGGTTTTGAACGAAGATTGACATATTAAATATTATACCCTATAGTTTTATATATTCAATATGTATTTTGCCTTTTGCCGCCTCTCCCAATCACTTCCCAAATACAGACTACCATGATCCCCCTCCGCCTCCGCCGCCTCCGCCTCCTGAGGAGCCGCCGGAGAAACCGCTTGAGAATCCTGAGCTTGATGAAGTCGGAGTAGTCGCAGCCGACTGGAAACTCGAAAAGGATGAATTGAGGCTACTTGCAAAATATATGCTGCTAAAACGTGTTCCTGAATATCCCTCATACCATTCGGGCGGCTGCATTCTGAGGTCCTTGAATCGTTCCGCCCAGATCTTCTCTACTCCGAAAGCAATCGCAAACGGAAGCAACTTTTCAAACATCATCTGATTTTTCGCTTGGAATTGGAGCTGTCTCTCCTGACTCGTCAAAAAATTCCGCAAAGATTTTGCAACAGCTGCAGCTTCTGCACCCTCTACCGTTTTCTTTGGCATATGCCTGCCAAACAGGAATGCTGAAAAAGCCAAAGGAATATTAAAGGTCGTCAAAGCGATGACTCCGATGACCGAATAAAAAGTCCGAGCGCGTTCGGGGCTATGGGTAAAAAATCCGCTTGAGACGAGCTGTTCATACAGACCTTTTTTAGCGTTCTCTACTGCACTGTAAAGATATGTTTTTCTCGATTTTAATGAAACTGCATCCCCCTCCGAAAAAAGGCCGTTGAAAAAATCTCTCTCATAGGGTAAAAGACCCGTATCCCCTGCAAGTTCCCTCTGTTTTACTAAAGAAAATTTATTTCCCCTGTCGAGAATTCCCTTTCCTTTTTCTTCGACAATTTTCAGGTATCCTCTTTGAGCCAGTGACACAATCAGGGCAGAAATATCGGACATGTCTGCTTTCTCATCGACGAGTCCTCCCACCTCAGCCGGAGTAAGTGCTCTTCCGCTTGTTGATTTTGGCGGTTCAAACCAAGCTTTTGTTTCTCCTGTGCCTATCGGTTTCGGATCTCTCCCCTGGCGAAGCCACTTAATTGGGATCCAGATAGGATAGACGATATACCATAAGATTGTAGCTAAAAATAAAAGCGCAAAGATAATTTTCCCAAATAATGTATCCCAGAATTCAACAAAAGGTTTTGGCTCAAGAACTGCGACCTTTCCTTTGGGGAAACTTACTACAATCGTCATTCCTTCACCACTTTGAAAAGATGAGTCTGCTTTAAAAGTAAAGAAATTATTACTTTCTTGACTTACCTTGCAATTTTGGTCAGTGCTCTCGAATGCACCTGCATAACAAGTCGCCTTTGTCTCGGTTCTGCCTATTGGGAAGCCCATGTCAACCTGCGAGGTTGACAAGCTTATCGGGACGGGCCAATCATCGCCTGTGACATTCCAGTATAGTTCGTCGTGATCGGAAAAGTAGGTCAATGCTCCTGCGACGCGGTAGGAAATGACATAGGTATGAATTCCAGTTATGGTTCGGTCGGGGTCACCGATTTTGAGCCGAAGTGTCTGGTCTTCCCAGATTCGTGAGAATTGATATGAGTCTCCCGTCTCATCGGTTACACTGATATCGGAAAAATCCATCATCAATTTCTTTCCTTCTTTATTCGTTTTCACATAGGGAATATCGCGATAGATCCCATGTCGACTCAATCCATCAAAGTCATAAACGATTGTCTCCTTCACATCGATCGTTCCATCTTTATTAATTTTTATCGAAGTAGCAAAATTTTGAATATGTTCACTAGAAATATCTTGGGCTTCCACGTCATGCTGAACTAGTTTCAGCATCTGATTTTTAGAATGCGGATCCTGAAATAAATTCAGGATGACAAAAATAGATAAGAAAAGAAGAAAAGCTTTCCTCATTGTCATACTCTATCATATCCTAACCTTTTTATTCAATAGAATCATGTTAGAAGCTGATAGAATATATTAGTGAAATACGAAAAAGCGCCTGAGATAAAGGAAAAAATCGACGAATTGATTAAACGACTGGATATGGATTACGTTTACGCTAAAAATATCCACTGCATCCGATCGTTTGATGCCAAAACGAGGGCCTATGCGCGTATCTGGGGGATGGCTCCACTTTTTGCGGAAGTTGTCGGAATAGAGCCAAACTATATTATCGAGGTGGTCTCCCGCAGATTCGACAAACTTTCGCCCCGCGAACAAATCAAGACCCTGATCCACGAGCTCATGCATATCCCTAAGACCTTCTCCGGTGCACTTCTCCCCCACCGCGGCCGCTACCACCGCATTAACGACCGAGAGGTCGAAAAAATCTTGGAAAGCATGAAGTAAGAGTATTAGGACAATATTGTCAACCCCCGAGGTTGACAAAAGCCGTCTAATAGTCCACATTTGTGTGATTGACAAATTGAGAAGATGTATTAAGATGTAAGATAGGATGTGAGGTGAATCACTAAAATGAACTTAAAAAACTTCTTTCACAAAGCAGGCCTCGACGGGATTCTTGCCGGGGTTTCGGCTTTTCTCTATGCCTATTCTTTTTTGATCCTTGCCCGAACTGATCCGGTAAACGGCGCTCTTTTTTCTGGCTTGTTTCTACTTCTTACGGGAGCATTTGCGATGAAACCATTCATCGCCCTCTATCATCGACTCAAAGACGTAGAACCCGGATATGCGATGTATGCCCTCTGGGCGAGCTTGGTCGGAGCACTGGGCATGGTCATCCATGGAGGGTATGATTTGGCAAATGCGATCAATCCACCGGTGACCACTATTCCAGATTTTGCTAATTTTCCCAGCCAAATAGATCCGCGAGGACTTTTGTCTTTTGGTGCATTAAGTATGGGTCTTCTTGTGAATGTCTGGCTCATGAAGTGGAGCAAAAAATTCCCG
>Ga0155257_172_pt1 | contig 12679 bp, 13 predicted proteins | sample RifCSPhighO2_02_FD_106225 | JGI IMG/M metagenome (GOLD analysis project Ga0155257, IMG submission 106225) | Candidatus Roizmanbacteria bacterium RIFCSPHIGHO2_02_FULL_39_9
CTCCCCAACAAAAAGCTTTTTATATCCAAAGGTATGTCGAGAAACCAGGAAGAGATATCCGCTCATTCGTAGTCGATGGCAAAGCTATCTGTGCAATATACAGAGATTCTCCCCACTGGATTACCAATACCGCAAGAGGTGGAAAGGCCTCAAATTGCCCCATAACAAAAGATTTATCCAAAATTTCTCGGCAAGCGTCAGATGCAGTAGGGGGAGGAATACTCGCTATGGATATATTTGAGACGGAGGAAGGTCTGAAAATTAATGAAATCAATCACACTATGGAATTTAAAAACTCCGAAGCTCCAACCGGGGTAAGTATCTCTGGAGCCATCGTTGATTACTGCATTCAAACATTAAAAAAACTATGATCTCCGTTTCTATATTAGGTGGTTCCGGATACGCAGGAGGAGAGTTATTGCGAATTCTTCTTGGCCATCCGAATGTGTCAATTAAACAAGTAACGTCCCGACAATTTTCAGGTCAACCAGTGGCACTTGTTCATCCGAATTTACGAAAACAAACTGATCTCGTTTTTATTGAGCCCGGAGATCTTGAATCTTGTGATCTTTTGTTTGTTGCCCTACCTAATGGTGAATCGATGAAGAGGATGAAAGAGTTGGTAAAAAAATCCAAAAAAATAATTGATTTGGGGGCTGATTTTAGATTAAACAGTAGAGAAGTATTTGAGCAATGGTATAAACAAAAACATGCAGCTTTTGAGTTTATAAACAGATTCGTCTACGGAATCGCAGAGCTTCATCGGGAAAAAATAAAAAAAACAAACTTTGTAGCCTGCGCAGGATGTGAGGCGACAGTTTCTCTACTTGCGCTCTACCCTCTCGTAAAACACAATCTCATCGATGGAAAAATCATTATCGATGCAAAAATGAGTAGTTCGCAAGGAGGACTAAAGCCCTCTCTCGCGAGTCATCATCCAGAGAGGTCTGGAACAGTTCGTTCCTATATGCCGACCGGTCATCGCCATACCGCTGAGATCCTGCAGGAATTAACTCTTGGAAAAAATAAATTGAATGTTGCAATTTCTGCAACAGCTTTAGATATGGTAAGGGGACTTCTCGTGACAATTCATACAATACCAAACAAAAATATTTCTGAAAAAGAGATTTGGAAAGCATATCGGGAAGAATATGCAAAAGAACCATTTATAAGAATAGTAAAAGAGCGACAAGGAGTCTATCGCTATCCGGAACCTAAGATTCTGCAGGGGACTAACTTCTGCGATATCGGATTTGAGATGGATAAAGTAACAAATCGACTTGTCTTGATTGCAGCTATCGATAATCTGGTCAAAGGAACAGCAGGACAGGCCGTCCAAGCGATGAATCTCATGTATGGCTTCCCCGAAACGACCTCCTTAGAATTTCCTGGTCTTCATCCTATATGAGAAGAGAAATTCTTTTACCTCGAATAAATGAGGGGGTCATGAGGGAAGGCTATCAAGCAGTAATAGATGGCCAGGGAGTTTCTTTTACAGGTACACAACAAATCGAAGTTGCTCGATTGCTTGGTAATTTAGGGGTTGATTCAATCGAAATCGGATCACCTGTTATTTCACGGGGAGCTTTGCGAGATGCTCGAGATTTAGTACATTTTATGCATGATGCATTTCCATCAACTCCTGTTTTAGTTCATGCGCGAGCAAGAAAAGCTGATATTGATGCTGCCTTAGCAATAAATGACGGCAAATATAAAATCGGTGAGTTAGAACTTTACAGGGGGACTTCGCCTGAAAATAGAAAAGGGAATGGTAATCATTCAATAGACGAGATAATAGAAGAATCATTAAGAGCTATTAATTATATTCATGAGCAGGATCCATCACTTTTTGTCAGGTTTGGAACAGAAGATGGATTTCGAACACCTTTAAAGGATCTATTAAAAGTAATATATTATGTTGCACCTCACGTCAACAGAATTAGTATTCCTGATACAACCGGCGGGGCGGATCCTTTTCAGGTTTTCACCACAATATTGATGGCAAGAATTGCTGCTAGGAATAAGCCTATTCAATTTCATGGACACAATGATATTGGTTTAGTTGGTGGAAATTATTATGCGGCAATTCGTGCCGGCGCAGAGGTTCTTGATACATCTGTCTTTGCGTTAGGAGAAAGAAACGGAATAATGGATTTGAGACAAATGATTATGATGATGTACCGTCTTTATGGTCGTGAAGCAGTAAAAAATAAATATCATCTGAAATATCTAGAACAGATTTATCAAAAAGTAGAAGAGTATTTGGGTTCTATACCCTCGAATTTTCGTTTAGGTCCGAACGCTCAGACCGATGGAGCGGGTGTTCATCAAGCAGCTCAAAGAAAAAATAGTATGGCTTATCGAATTGTAGATTCAACAGATTTTGGCGAAACATCTACAAACATAATAATTGCATCTGCGGTTGTTGGCGCAAATGCAATTCAAATGAGAGCCGAACAGATCGGTAGAGATATTGACAGGGAACAGGCGAGACTTGCAGCAGCAGAAATTCAAAATACGGCGAGATCAACTGAGGGAGGAATATCTCCTGAAGAAGCTGATGCTATCGTTCGGAGATATTCCACTTAATCAAATATGATACTAATTAAAATCGGCGGAGGGAGAAAAATTAATTGGGAATATATTGCAGAAGATGTTGCAGAGTTGGTGAAAAAGGAAAAAGTGATAATAGTCCATGGAGCAAGCGGAATAAGGGACGAAGTAGCTAAAGAGTTGAAGGCCCCAACTAGGACAGTTGTTTCTCCATCGGGAGTAAGCAGTGTTTACACAGACCAAAAGGCTTTGGATATTTTTCTTATGGCATATGCGGGACTAGTCAATAAAAAAATAGTGGCAGCCTTACAAAAAAATGGAGTCAATGCTGTCGGACTTTCGGGAGTCGACGGTAGATTGTGGGAGGGAAAACGTAAATCAAATCTTTATGTTCAAGAAGGAAATAAAACAAAATTAATTACTGATAATTTAACAGGAAAAGTTGAAAAAATTAATACTCATTTAATTAATCTGTTAATTAAGAATAATTATGTTCCGGTTATTTGTCCTCCTGCCATTAGCCATAATAACGAGATTATCAATACAGACAACGATTTTGCAGTAGCCATCATGATTAAGGAGTTGGGAATAAAAACGCTGATTTCATTATTTGAGGCCCCAGGTATGCTGGAAAAAGCGAGAGATGAAAAAAGTTTAATTTCAATAATAAAAAGAGTTCAAATCGACAACTACTTGCAGTTCGCTGAAGGGAGAATGAAGAAAAAACTTTTGGGAGCAAAAATAGCATTTGAAAACGGAGTGAAAATTGTATACTGGGGTGACGGTCGCATCAAACATCCCATCAAAAGCGTACTCGCAGGAAAAGGGACTATTATCAATTAATCATTGTCATGCTGAATTTAGTTCAGCATCTGATTTTATAAACAGATCCTGAATCAAGTTCAGGATGACAATACCAAATATGACAAACTATTCTTTATTGCACAAGCAATTTTTGGTCAATACCTATGTCAATCGAGGCATCGCGTTGATTTCTGGGAAAGGTATGTATCTATATGATGAAAATAAAAACAAATATTTAGACTGCATGAGTAATTATGGAGTAAATATTTTGGGTCACTCCCATACTGGTATTACAAAAACTTTAAAAAACCAACTTGAAACACTTTCCGTCCTTCACAGCAGCTTTGCCAATGACATACGGGTAAGAGCCGCTCAACAATTAGTCAAAGAAGTTGGGAGAGGAATAGCGAGCGTTTATTTTTCAAATTCTGGAGCGGAAGCGATGGAAGCTGCATTGAAATTTGCCGCTGTAGCTACAGGAAAGAAACGCTTCATATCCTGTAAAAATTCATTTCACGGAAAAACTCTGGGTGCACTCTCCGCAACAGGAGAGGAGAAATACCGCGATCCATTCAAACCGCTCCTCTGGAACTTTACTCATATCGACTATAACGATGTTAAAGCCTTGGAAAAAAATATAACAGAAGATACTGCTGCATTTATAGTCGAGCCTATCCAGGGTGAAGGAGGAATATATATTCCCCATGAAAACTATTTCAAAGAAGTCAGTAAAATTTGTGATGAAAAAAGAATATTACTGATTATTGATGAAATCCAGACAGGTTGCGGAAGAACAGGACGATTTTTGGCCTCACAAATTTCAGATGTTAATTACGATATTGTTTGCTTGGGAAAAGGATTAGCCGGAGGGATACCTGTCGGAGCAACACTTGTGTCAGAAAAGATTGCAGCAAAAATTACGAGAGGAGTAAACACTTCCACATTCGGTGGTAATCCACTCGCTTGTGCCGGAATTTTGGAGACATTGAAACTGCTAGATGAAGAAATGCTAGCACATGTTATTGAAATGGGAGATTATTTCTTGGGACAATTAATAAAGATAAAATCAAGTCTTATTCGGGATGTTCGTGGAAAAGGGCTCATGATCGGAATCGAAGTAAAAGACAAAAGAAATGACATATTAAAAGCACTCCAGCAAGAATATATCCTAACCATTCCGGCAGGTGAAAATGTTGTTAGACTTCTTCCTCCTCTTATTATTGAAAAAAAACATGTCGATGAAATTGTAGATAAATTAAATAAAGTTTTAAAGCTTGTATGAGTTGTCATGCTGAATTTAGTTCAGCATCTGGTTTTAAATCAGATCCCGAAACGAGTTCGGGATGACAATGAATTACTTATGTGTAGATTTTTAATCGCAAAATCAACGAAACCTATTAGACCTTCTAAAATTCTAGAAGCTTTCGCTTCTATGGCAAAAAAAGGTAAAGCCTTTGATGGCGATTGGCAGGGTGACGGCTGGGGAATTGCCTGGATGTCTGACGACTCTACCTGGAAAATATACAAATCACTTTCGCCTATCTGGGAAGAGGAAAAAAAATTTGAAGATTTTCCCGAAACAAATTTATTTGCAATACATGCAAGAAGTGCATCATTTCCTCAACACAAAAACAACCTTGAGTTTAATCAACCTTATATAAGTGATTCCACCTTATTTGTTTTTAATGGATTGCTGAAAGGAGTAAGATTGCCATTTTCCGTTTCCGGAACAATTGGAACCCAAAAAATCTGGGCTCTTTTGCAAGATGAGCTTAAAAATAAAAATCCGAAAGACGCTCTTAACAAGGTGAAAGATCTTTTGATAAAACACATGAGGGAAATCCAAGCTCTTAATATTGGCATGATTTATGGGGGTGATCTTTTTTCGGTCAACTACTTTACCAAACACAGGAATTATTACACGCTTCAACGTTTTTTTTATAAGACCACAGATATTATCTGTTCAGAAAAACTCAAGGAACTCGAATTTAATTTATAAGTTATAATTACTGCTATGGACACGATTTCTTTTGACGAGTGGAAAAAAATCGAAATGAAAGTGGGGAAGATTATGAAAGTCGAGCGGGTTCCTGATACCGACAAATTGTACAAGCTCCAAGTCGATATCGGTGTGGCTGAGCCTATTCAAATTGTGACAAGCCTTGTTCCCTATTACAAAGAAGAGGAATTGCAGGATAGAAAAATAGTTGTACTGGTAAATCTTGAGCCCGCAAAATTCGCCGGAGAGACTTCAGAAGGAATGCTTTTATGTGCAGAAAATGAAGACGAAGATAAGTGTGTCCTGCTTTCTGTTGAAAAAGATATTGAACCCGGAACACCAATTACATAAGTTCAAAGTGCAAAGATCAAATATCAAAACCTAGTTCAAAGCTCAAAGTTCACTATATTATTCTGAAGCTTTGGTCTTAGATTTGATCTTTGATATTTGATTTTTGATCTAATATTATGATTTGGGTCGACCGCATTGCCAAACAATTTGAAGGAAGAGCTCAACATGTTGACGACATGTTTACTCCGTCGGGATTTGCCCACATGGGTTCCTTGCGTGGACCTATTCTGCATGATGTGATCTACAAAGTTTTACACAGCAAAAACAGGGACACCGTTTTCACCTATGTATTTAATGATTTTGATACGATCGACGGCCTGCCTCCTGATTTGAAGGAAAAATTCTCACCTTATTTTGCCTGGCCTTTGAGTAAAGCTCCCTCGCCTGTCGATGGTTATAAAAGTTTTGCTGAATATTTCTCGTCTGATTTTAAAAAAGTGCTTGAATCCCTCGGGTTTCAGGCAAATTATATCTCTTCCTGGAATATGTATCATGAGGGCAAATTTAATGAAGTCATTAGAATCGCGCTGGATAATAAGGAAAAAATACTTGAAATCTATAAAAAAATTGCCGGATATAAGAAAAAGTCTTCAGATTGGCATCCTCTTCAGGTCATCTGCCCAAAATGTGGAAAACTTGGAACGACAAAGGTGACAGGCTGGGATGGAGAATTAGTCACCTTTACCTGTGAACCTCGTCTCGTAACCTGGGCAGCAGGGTGCGGATATTCGGGAAGCATCTCTCCCTTTGACGGGAATGGAAAACTTCCCTGGAAAGTCGATTGGCCTGCTCACTGGAAAGTACTGGGAGTTACCTTTGAAGGAGCCGGAAAAGATCATGCCAGTCGCGGCGGGTCCTATGATATCGCATTTGCTCTCTGCGATGAAGTTTTTCACTCTGTCAGACCGTATTATTTTCCCTATGAATTTTTTCTTTTTGGGGGTAAAAAAATGGCTTCTTCCAAAGGTATAGGTCTAAAAGCCAGAGATTTGACAACTATTCTTCCTCCAGAAATAGCGAGATTTCTCATTGTTAGAATTCCACCGCAAAAAACACTAGAATTCAATCCAATAGGCGAAGCAATACCAAATCTCTTTGACGAATATGACCGCTGCATGGCTGCCTATTTTGACAAGCAGGAAGGTAAAATTCCTGCAGGAAAACCCGGAGAAGTTTTGTCTGATTTTGCTCGAATTTATGAACTCTCCGAAGTTCGATTGCATCCGAAAAAAAGAATTTCTGTTCCACGTTTCAGGACGGTAGCTAATTTAATAAAAAATAAAACTGATCTCACTTCTTTTTTTGCAAAACAGAAAGGGTCAAAACTAACTCTTGAAGAGGAAAAAATACTTAAAGAAAGAGAACAATTTGTGGAAGTCTATCTCAAAAATTATGCCCAAGATAAACCAACTATAAACTATAAACTACAAACTACTAACTTCTCTGCGGGTCAAAAAGAATTCCTCCTGTTGCTTGCGAAAAATTTGAAGTCTGCAAAAGAAAATAAAGAAGACATACAGAAGATCGTCTTCGATTCAATAAAACAGAGTGGACTTAATCCTAGAGATGCTTTCAGGGCTTTTTATCAAAAGCTGACTGGCAAAGACTTCGGCCCAAAAGCCGGAGATCTTATTCTGGAACAAGGTATTGATGCTGTTATCTCAAAACTACATTCAACTTCGAATTAATTCTTTTACATTCTTCTGCCACCAATCTCCTATGACACTTTTTAGGGCTTTCTTCCCAACATAAAAGGGTAATTTTTTTCTTTTTTGAAAGTAAAATTAAAATTTTTACATATTCCTTATTTTTTATTAAGACTTCTTTTGTGAATCTTTTCTTGAATTCATTCCATGTAATTTTTTTTTTAATTACGTATAACTTTAATAACTCTTCGGGAGGTGCAAGTTTTGGGAGCCAAATGTCAAAGTCATACACTTTTTCAATTCTCCTCATTATGCATATTCTTATCCCATCTGATTTATTTTTTTTTCTTTGTATTGATTTGCTTGCAATATTAAGCATAAAGATCTACTCTATCTTGGGATAAAGCCACAACATTGTTTAACCATTCCCAATTTCTATATCTCATGTGCACTTGAGTATTATATGGCCTAAATAGTTCAGGAGGCATCCCAATTGCAACAGTATGAACAGCATCCCTATAGACGTCTTTAAAACCTGCGTCATTGATACCTACACCGTTTATTGCCCTTACCACGCATAGTTTCATTAAAACCGGTAAGGACATACCACCCGATAAGCTATGAACAGTTGTAGTACCCATGTTTTTTTCAGAGTATGGTTTACTACTATAGAATAAATCAAATATTTCTAGATACCTTTCCATACCCTCATCTGTTGCTAGAAAGGATACTCCTGCAAAGTCAAGCATAACATTTGCCGCAACTTTTGTTTCGGATTCAAAAGTTTGCGCTCTTACTAAACGTGTTACTGCTCCTGAGGAGACTTGATAAAAAGGATCCTCACAACAAGATATTGAAAAATCCCTCATACTAGAGAAATTATCCTGAAGCTCCTCTAGCTTCATTGGTTTTCCCTTGCTCACTAATAAACCATCTCTACCAGGAATGCTCGTTCTTGTATCCGCTGCAACAATTAAACAATCTTTATGTTGATTTAGCAATCTTTGTTGCTTTAAGTAATCATGTAGCCTTTGTGCCTTAAAACCAGCCACAAGAACTTCATCTAATAAAGGCTCCTCTCCGGATTCAACATAAAGTTTTACTGCAGTTTTCCCTCCAAACATCTGCTCGACGAACTCCGCTCTTCTTGGACTAGTACTCGATAGTAAAACTATAGGCGGTGTAAACCTGAGTTGCCCTTCTGAAAAGACCTTATTTTCTGGACTAATGACTTGCTTTGTAAACATAAAAAAACCCGCGGAATGCGGGTTATAAATAAAAAAAAAGAAACTCTCGTTTCTCCATAAATCATTATGGACCACTTTCATCAGAATTTCAAGAGCAAAATACTATATTTGAGTGTTATAATTCTTCATGGAATATTACACCGTCTCATGGCAAAAACTTCACGATTCTCTATTTACACTTGCTCAAACTATAGAAAAAAAAGAAAGATCCTTTGATCTAATCGTTGCCATATCGCGAGGCGGCCTTACTATTTCACATATTCTTTCGGACTTCCTTAAGTTGCCCATCACCACGTTTACTATTTCAACCTATAAAGACTTCAAACAACACAAAGTGCCGGAGATTACTCTCAAAATAGGTAATAAACTTCACCACAAAAAAATTATTCTCGTCGATGACGTATCTGATACCGGAAAAACATTTATCCGGGGAATTGAATATCTGAAAAGCTTAGGTGCAGACCATATCAGAACCGCATCACCTTTTATTAAGCCATGGACCAAATTTATTCCCGATTATTATGATCGCCAAGTTGACAAATGGATTATATTCCCCTTCGATATGAGAGAATCTGTCGATACAATAACTCGTAATTTGAAAAAAGAAAAATACTCAAACCTTAAAATCAAAAATCACCTCAAAAAAATTGGCATTCCTTCGCATTTTATTAATACCTATTTACCCAAGCATCTATGAAATCTGATAAAGAAGTCGCAGCCATAATCAAAAAAAAAGTCAGATATTTTCCGGAAATGTTGATTATTCTTGGATCAGGTTGGAATAAAATCCTGGAAAAAATCAAAAAGGAAATTGAGATACCCTACTCAACTTTGTTTGGTGTTATAGCAACGGTACCGGGACATGAAGGGAAATTAGTTATCGGAAAAATAAGAAGCAGACGGATAGCTTTCATGTCTGGGAGGTTCCACACTTACGAAGGCTACAGCGCCTATGAAGCAACAACTCCTATCAGAGCTTTTGTAAAAGTTGGAATGAAACAACTTATTCTAACCGCGGCCTGCGGTGCGCTTCATCCTAAATTCAAAGTTGGTGATTTTGTCATCCTTTCAGATGTCATAACACTTTTCCTCGCACTTGACAATCCACTAAAAGGGCCAAATTTTGTCGATGTGTCAAGTATTTTTGATGAAACTTTGCGAAAAAAAGCAACTGAAGTCGCAGTAAAAAATAAAATTCCTTTCCATGAGGGGGCTTATGTATACTATCACGGACCCAACTACGAAACACCAGCTGATAAGATGGCATTGCGCTTTTTAGGAGCAGATGTTGTTGGCATGAGCACTGTTCCCGAAGCGATTGTCGCCAAATCTCTCAACATTAAAACTCTCGGACTTTCTTTTGTCACAAATCTGGCGTTTGTAAAACATGATCATGAAGAAGTCCTCGCCGAAGCAAACAAAGCAAGTAGACAAATGGTTACTCTTCTTGAAGGTATAATAAACTGCGATTAAGTCTTGTATCGTGGCGCAATATACACACCACCACTGGACATTCTCTCAGAAATAATCATATCAATATTATCAGGAAAATTCGTCGTATCAGATAATCCGACTTCCGCAAGCACCTCATCAATTAGCTCTCTATTTAGATCGAATGTACCTCTTATAACTTGTTCAAATTTACTATCTACGGCAGTATTTAGATCGTATTCATAAATGAGCTCACCCTTTTTATTATGAACGGCTATCCTTTCTTTGAGAGGATCACCTGAATAATCAGCTAAAACAAGATTGGCCTTTTGAGCCAAAAATATATTTGGCCATATTGCCGGAAGTCTTCCAAGCCTTCCTTCAAACATAGAGCCTGACGGCGGATCATCAGCTCCGACTATATAGGTGTCAAATCTGTGCGAGATTGCTCTTCTCATACAACCCGGACAAGATTCTAGACTTGTAATCATAATCTTTTCTTCAAAATGGTGAGGAGCTGGCCGAACCATAATTATCGAATCGCGCAATCTTCTCCTGGTTATGTTTTTCATCATCTTTTCTTCACTTGGACGAGCATGGGCTATGTGCTTATGAAAATTCGAGATATCTTCTAGCACATCAATTGCATCTTCTTCTGCATGATAATGAGTATTTGCTAAGGTTCTCATTCTATTTCTTCCCCCGAGCACATATTCAATACCGTTTACACGGTAGACTACACAAGCACCAATCCCGTATGTTCCATCACCGAGCGCCCTCAATCCTTCTTCACATGCATAGGAAAGGTATTCTTGGGTTGAATTGGGCTCAGACTGTTGCCTCATTTCATGGAGGTAAGATTTAGATTCTCTAAGGTGATTAGTAACACTATCACCACCTAAAAGAGTAGCCTTTGGCGACTCATATATAATAGGATTTAGTCTTAATGAAAGATTGTGCAATGCTTGTGAAAGGGTTACTAATGACCAAGCCCCAAAAATTCTCGCTCTTGATATCTCTATGGCTTCCATAGCCTTGTATTATACTAAATACCCCATAACTCTTATCTAATTTTCCTTAATTCACTCTTGCAAAATAAAAAACTGTCCCTATAATAAATTATGGGGACGAAAAAAATTCTTCATGAAAAAATCGTCAGCAGAGGTATTACTTTCGACGACGTATTGATTCTACCCGACTACAGTTCCTTCTCAAGAAGCGACATAGATTTGTCAACTCTTTTGACAAAAAAAATAAAATTACGAATTCCTCTTGTCTCATCTCCTATGGATACGGTAACTGAACACAAGTTAGCAATCGCTCTTGCAAGTCTCGGAGGGATTGGAATTATTCACCGAAATCTTACTGTCAGCGACCAAGTAACTGAGGTTAAAAAAGTTTTAAGACAAAAACTCCTTGTAGGAGCAGCGGTTGGAGCAAGTCATGGATTCGAGGATAGAACCATCGCCTTAGCAAAGGCAGGGGTACCGGTGATCGTTGTTGATTCTGCACACGGATACGCAAAAGCGGTAATTGATGCAACGAAATTTATTAAGAAAAAATTTCCGCAAATTCAGGTGATTGCGGGAAACGTTGCTACCTACGAAGGGGCACTTGCACTCGTCAAGGCTGGCACTGATGGGATCCGAGTTGGCATGGGGCCCGGAGCCATCTGTACTACTCGGATAATTTCCGGCATGGGAGTTCCTCAAATATCGGCACTATTGGAAACACGTCGCGCTGTGGAGAAAACAAATATTCCCCTTATCGCTGATGGGGGGATTAAATTCTCCGGCGATATGATAAAAGCCCTGGTATGTGGAGCATCAACCATCATGATGGGGAGCTTCTTTGCATCATGCGAAGAATCACCTGGCGAAATTGTTGAACTGACTAAAGAGCATGTTCCATCTCGGTTTAAGAATATATTAAAGAAAGAAAAAAAAACTTACAAATTTAAATCCTATCGGGGTATGGGTTCTGAGGCAGCAATGAAGAAAGGCGCACAGATAAAATCAGAGGATGAATATCATGGAAAAAATTATAAAGAAAGGCTGCTTGTTGCAGAAGGAGTCGAGGGACTTGTGCCGGTTCGGGGAAAAGTGAAAGACTTAGTAGAACAGGCATTGGGAGGAATTAAGTCAGGTATGTATTATGCGGGAGCCAAAACAATCAAATATTTGGGCGAACAAACCAAGTTCATTCAGATCACCCAAGCGTCCTTGACGGAAAGTCATCCTCATAGTATCCTTGTTACCAATCCGGGTGAAAATTATCAATAATATGATACTTGTTGTTGACTTTGGTTCACAGACCTGTCATCTCATCGCAAGACGCCTTCGTGATCTGGGAGTAACGACAAAAATTGTTGATCCTGAGAATATTCTTGCCGAAATCAAAGAAAACAAGCCAAAAGGTATCATTTTTTCCGGAGGTCCTGCTTTCGTAACCAGAAAAGACTCCCCCACTATTACAAAAAAAGTTTTTGGACTGGGAATCCCCATCCTAGGAATTTGTTACGGCTGGCAGCTCACCGCTCATCTCCTGGGAGGAACAGTTGAAGGATCCCGAAAAGAATACGGTCCTGCCAATTTAAAAATCAACGTGAACAATACGTTATTTTCCCGGGTTGACAGTTACTCAAGAGT
>Ga0155257_111_pt1 | contig 12134 bp, 12 predicted proteins | sample RifCSPhighO2_02_FD_106225 | JGI IMG/M metagenome (GOLD analysis project Ga0155257, IMG submission 106225) | Candidatus Roizmanbacteria bacterium RIFCSPHIGHO2_02_FULL_39_9
CAAAGAGAAAATAATATTTACCGGTGATACTTTATTCAAGCAGGGGATCGGCCGCTATGATTTTTCCTATAGCAATAAAAACGATCTGGAACAATCCTTGAAAAAATTATTTAAATTATCTAAAAAAACTACTGTTTATCCGGGCCATGGTGAAGTAACCAACATAGAAAACGAGACCAATACAATGATTGTTTGATACAATTAGCCGAAACACTTTTGCCCTATGAATATAAGAGAACTTAAGAAATCAGATAGGGACAAGTTATAAGGGCTATCTATAAGAAATTAGGTTTCCAAGAGTAGGCGCTTACTTTAAAGAAGAAACTTTAAACTCTCCCAGTTTTTTTAGTAAGACTTCTTTTTCATTTTTTACTCTCCCCTCTTCCACGTCGTTAAATATAGATTTGAGGACGTTGCCTACTTGTGGTCCGGGTTTGAGTTGCAATATTTTCATAACATCGTTGCCATCAATTTTCAGGTCGGAGATGGAGAATGGTTCTTTTTGCACTTCGTCCAATCTCTTTTTGAAAAGTTCGTAGCGCCAGGAAGTGGGTGCTGCTCCGGATCCAACCCGATCCGAATAACGAAGATCAAGTATGTCTAGTAGATATTCTTTTCCTACGTTTCTGATGAATCTGCGTACTGCTTTATCTGTTTGTAGCTCTGAAACGGTAAATTGATGATATTGGACGAGCCGTACAAGTTTTTCTTTTTGTTTCCCCGAAAACCGAAAACGATCGGCAATTTTTTCGACCATCTGAGTTCCGACAACTTCATGGTTATAAAAAGTAATAAGTCCCGTGGATTCGTCTCTCCTGAATGTTTTGGATTTTCCTATGTCATGTAAGAGGCTGGCGAGACGTGTAATAGTATCTTTGGAAGGACAGTGCTTAAGAGACATGACAAGGTGTGTTCCTACGTCAAAAATATGGTGCCTTTTTGGACTTTTTTGAGGGATGATAAAGCAGATATCTAATTCAGGTAGAATAAAAGTGAGAAGGCCAGTGTTTCGTAAAAAGAGAATACCCTCGGACGGGTTTGCTGAAGCTAAGATCTTAAGTAACTCATCACGGATACGTTCCCATGATATCTTAGTAATAAGTTGTGCTTTCTTTTGAATAGAAGTACGAGTATTATCTTCGATCAAAAATCCCAGCTCTGATGCAAGTCTAATCGCTCTCATCAGTCTTAAGGCATCTTCAGAGAAGCGTTTGTCCGGATCACCAACCGCCCTAATACTTTTTTTCGCCAAATCTTCCTGTCCCCGATAGAGATCGACAATTTTTTTCCCGTCATATGCCATAGCGTTTATCGTAAAATCTCTTCGGGCCAAATCTTCCTCGATTGTTTTTGCCCATTCGATTTTATCCGGGTGACGAGCGTCTTTATAGTTTCCTTCTTTGCGGAAGGTAGTGACCTCCAACAGCATTCCTTCTTGCAAAGAAATGCCGACGGTCCCGAATTGATTGTTATAAAATCCCTCGGGAAAAAGTTTAAGGATTTTTTCTGGGGTTGCATCTGTCGCGAAATCCCAGTTGGTGATAGGTTTTCCCAACAGCATATCTCTTACCGGTCCGCCAACAACATAGATTTTATACCCTTTTTTTTGAAAGGAATCCAAGAAGCTTTTAATGTCATTCGGCAAAGTCAACATACTATTCACCTATTGTAATATATATTGGTGAATTTCTTGAGGATAGTTCTATAGCTATCCCGCGAAATCATCTGGAGTCCTTTTTCAAACGAAAACCATCGGCCATCATGGAATTCTTTTTTCAAAAAACGAAAATTTCGCTTTGAAATAAAGACGGCATACCAAAAATCATAGTGTATTTTGCATGTACGTTTCGGATCCTCAATCGGTGTAATCGAGAGTGTGAACAAATCAACCACCTCTTTTTTTAATGTATAGCCGAGTTCCTCCTTAAATTCCCTCACTACAGCGTCTTTCGGAGATTCGTTTTTTTCGATATGTCCACCCGGTGGAATCCACATCCTCGCTTTGATATGGTCTACCAGATAGATTGTCCTCGACTTTACATCGATAGGAAGAAAAAAAGAACAAAAATGTTCAGCAAGGCTAAATTTTTTTATGAAAGAATCTTTGCGCTTGCTTTTTTCTAAGAAGAGATCCTGAATCCTCTTTTCGTCAGAATTATTGCTTTTTAGTTTTTTTATTTCTTGAACAAAATTATTTTGCACCATTATGATAAAGATTTTAATATGTCCAAATTTTTTTTGTCGGGACCTTGGTCGTCAAAACCAGGAGTCTCGATGATAAAAGGGAGATCTCTTGTTTTGGGATGGCGAAGGAGAAGTTTGAAAATTTCAATAGGAACGGTTCCCTGTCCCAAATTTTGATGCCGATCTCTGCCCGAATTAAATAGATCTTTACTGTCATTGGCATGAATGGCTTCTAACTTTTTCAATCCAATCAGCCTGTCAAAAACGTATAGAAAATCCTCAAGTTTTTTAGGAGTTGATAGATCATATCCGGCGGAATAAAGATGACACGTATCTAGACACACTCTGATTCTCGGATGATTCACACGTTTAATAATTTCGGCAATTTCTTTCATATCTTTCCCTATTTTGTTATTTCCTGCATTTTCAATAATGAATAGTGAATTCTCTGGCGTTTTTTCTAAAATTTCTTTTATATGATTTACAACAACATCTGTACGATCGGACAAGAGTTGTAATTCAAGTTGATTTCTTTTGGTTTTAAACGAACCTAGATGGATGATGCTTCCTTTTATATGAAGTTTTGGAGCAATAGTCAATTCAGAAATAAGTGACAGTTTTGAAAGATGGCCAGTTTTTCCTTCGTCTGCTAAATTAATAAGATAAGATGCGTGAAAATAAATCGGATCAATCTTGAGCTCAATTTTTTTTTCAATGAACTGGACAGTTTGGACCCCGTCTATTTTTGCGAAATTCCAGCCTCTTGGCGAAGCCGAAAAGATCTGTAGACAGTTTCCTCCAATGTTTTTGATTCTATCAAGCGCTTTTGTATATCCTCCTGAAATCGAAAGATGAGCTCCTAATCTGATCATGAAAGTATTTTACTTTATTTGATGGAGATTTTTCCCGCTTTAGTTTACCCCTTGACAGATTAGCAGAGTTATTATAAGATTGCTAATAGAGCGTATTGATTCATACCATATGGACGATTTATCACCGAGACAAATAGATATATTAAGAACGATCATACAGGAATATACTGAGACCGGTGAGCCAGTTGGTTCTGAAATTCTTGAAAAAAAATATAAGCTTGGCGTTTCACCCGCTACCGTCAGAAATGAAATGGTAGGGCTTGCAAAGAAAGGCTACCTAAAAAAAACCCATTTTTCTTCAGGAAGGGTGCCCTCGGCAAAAGGATTCAGATTTTATATCAATCGATTGATGAAAACCAAAGATCTTTCGACCACTGACGAGGTGAGTTATAAAAATAGCATTTGGGATGAAAGAAGCGAATCACACAGACTCCTTCAACAGGCAACGAAGGTACTCGCGGAGAAAACCGGGTTGCTTTCTCTTTCTGCAACAAATCTTGGTGATGTGTATTATGCAGGTATAGGAAATCTTTTGAATAAGCCGGAATTTCTCAATCTCGACTTGTCAAAGAATCTTTTTGATCTTTTGGATCAGGTGAACTACTGGGAAAGAATTTTGGATAAATTTTATCGGGTAGAGGAAGAAATTATGTACATGCTTGGAGAAGAGGACTTTCGTGATCCGGTCTTTGAACCTTGTGCAAGTGTTTTTTGTGAATTCGAAGGTCAAAAAATCAAGGGGATTATTGGCGTAGTTGGACCTAAACGAATGTATTATGAAGAAGTAAGTCCACAAATTAGATATATTTCGCAACTTTTAGGTCAGATAGTAAAAGAGCAGGGACTATAAATAGAGATGAGTTACCTGCCTATCTGCAGGCAAGTTAAATATTAATTATTTGAAATGAACGATCAAAAAATTAACAAGCAGGTTAAACCAGGAAATCAAGAAATTGAAAAACTAAAGAAAGGAATAGAAGAATTAAAAAAACAGGCGGAGGAATATAGGAATAAGTATTTGAGGGCGTTGGCCGACTATCAAAATTACGAAAAACGCGAACGGGAGGAAAAAAATCAAGTTCAAGAATTGGCGATTACACACATACTGGTCAGATTATTACCTTTTCTTGATCATCTAGAGAAAGCTGAAGTATTTATCAAAGATAAAGGATTGAAGATGGTAAAAGATAACTTTGAAAAAGTTCTTGAAAGTATTGGGTTAGAACAAATTGACGCTACGGGGAAAGAATTCGATCCTCATACGGCTGAGGCAATAGAGATAGTAGATGGCGACAGAGATAATATAGTTAAAGAAGTTATTAGAAGGGGTTACAAGCGAAATGGAAAAGTAATTCGTGTAGCACAAGTACGGGTTTCTAAAAAATCCGAAATCCGAAATCCGAAATCCTAAACAAGTTCAAATACTTAAATTCAAATTTACTAGAGGTTTTGAATTTAAAATATTTGGATTTAGAGTTTGTTTCGAATTTCGAGCTTAGAGTTTCGAATTTAGTTACAATTTTTTTTAAACATATATGGCAAAAATAATTGGTATCGATCTGGGAACTACAAATTCATGCGTTGCAGTCATGGAGGGTGGAAAGCCTAAGGTGATTCATTCCCAAGAAGGCAGAAACGTCATTCCTTCTGTAGTAGATCCTGTTAAACGCATTGTGGGAGATGTTGCAAAACGACAGATGATCATCAATCCCAAAAATACGATATTTTCGATAAAACGTTTGATGGGAAGAAGATATTCTGATTCTTCCGTCCAACAGGATAAAAAATGGTTGCCCTATGCCATAAAAGAAGGAAGGGACAGAATGGCTGTCGTTGAAGTAGATGGAAAAACATATACTCCACAAGAGATTTCTGCAATGATTTTGCAAAAGATGAGATCTGATGCCGAAGCATATCTTGGAGAGAAAGTTGAAAAGGCTGTTATTACTGTTCCGGCCTACTTTGATGATTCTCAAAGACAAGCAACAAAACAGGCAGGAGAAATTGCTGGCCTTGAGGTTGTGCGCATCTTAAACGAGCCTACGGCTGCTGCTTTAGCCTATGGACTCGATAAAAAACATGCACATACCATTGCCGTCTATGACTTAGGGGGGGGAACATTCGATATCACCGTCTTAGAGCTAGGAGAAGGAGTATTTCAAGTAAAAGCGACCAATGGTGATACCCATCTGGGAGGAGACGATTTTGACAAAGTAATTCTCGACTTTATTGCAGATGAGTTCAAAAAAGATAATGGAGTAGACTTGAGAAAAGATCCACAAGCCTTGCAACGGATCAGAGATGCCGCAGAAAAAGCAAAGATAGAACTATCTACGTCGATGGAGGCAGAAATAAACCTTCCGTTTATCACGGTAAAGGATGGGCAGCCCCAACATCTTGTAATGAAATTAACAAGGGCTAAACTGGAATCCTTGGTGAGTGATCTAATTGAAAAAACTTTGGAACCGGTAAAAGAATGTTTGAAGGATGCCAAAGTAGATGTGTCCAAAATAGACGAGGTGGTGTTGGTTGGCGGTATGACACGGATGCCTAAAGTGATCGAAACTGTCAAAAAATTTTTTGGAAAAGAGCCTAATAGATCAGTGAACCCAGATGAAGTAGTGGCTATCGGAGCTGCAATCCAGGCAGGTGTCTTAACCGGTGAAACAAAAGATGTTGTGCTTCTCGATGTTACTCCACTTACTCTTGGAGTGGAGACCTTAGGGGGAGTAATGACGCCTCTTATTCAAAGAAATACAACAGTCCCCACCTCAAAATCAGAAGTATTTTCAACTGCCGCTGACAATCAAACGCAAGTAGAGGTACATATATTACAGGGAGAAAGACCCTTAGCCCGTGACAACAAATCCTTGGGAAGATTTATACTGGAAGGTATACCTCCTGCTCCGCGTGGTGTCCCACAAATAGAAGTAATTTTTGATATCGATGCGAATGGAATTCTTACCGTCACCGCTAAAGATAAAGCTACGGGGAAAGCACAGAGTATTAAAATCACCGGATCGACAGGTTTATCCAAGGAAGAAATCGAAAAGATGAAGGAGGAGGCCGATAAAAACGTAGAGAAGGATAAAGCTGAAAAAGAAAAGATAGAGGCAAGAAATAAAGCCGATAACATGCTGTATGTTGCTGAAAAATCCTTGAAAGATGCAGGTGACAAGGCACCTAAAGATATAAAAGAAGACGTTGAGAAAAAGATCAAAGCCTTAAAAGACGTGCTCGATAAAGGATCGAAAGAAGATCTAGAACAAAAGACGAGAGACCTTTCCGATGCTTTGACGAAAATTGGGCAAAATATGTATGGGGCCCAAAACCAACAGGGAACGTCCCCTCCAAGTAAAGAGAAAGAAGAAAAAGAGAAGAAAGGCAAGAAGGATGTGGAAGAGGGAGAGGTAGTAAGCTAAAAGTCTAAATCCGAAACTCGAAGCACGAAATTCGAAACAAACTAAAAATAATAATGGTTTAAATTCAAAACGTTTTTGAAATTTGAATTTTGATCATTTAATGTTGTTTCGTATTTCGAATTTAGTATTTCGGATTTTTTATTATGGTTGATTACTATGAGGTTCTTGGCGTAAAAAAAGATGTATCAGATGCAGAAATAAAAACCGCCTACAGAAAACAAGCTCTTAAATGGCACCCAGATCGGAATAAATCACCCGAGGCAAGCGATAAATTCAAAGAAATCAATAAAGCATTCGAAGTTCTTTCCGATCCTAAAAAGAAAGAAATGTACGATCAGTATGGAGAAAGCGTTTTTGAACACGGGGGAGCTGGTGGACCACAAGGTTATTCTTATCGACAAGGACCATTTTCCTATACGTATTCTTCATCAGGGGGAGAAAATCCATTCGAGGGAGTCGATTTTGGAGGATTTTCAGATCCATTCGAAATCTTTGAGCAGTTTTTTGGATTCCAGTCTCCATTCTCCAGGGGAGGAAGGAGGCAGGCAAGACGCGATATCTATCAGCTGGAGCTGACGTTTGACGAGGCTGCCCAGGGAACCCAAAAAGAGACGGTTATTAAAGGTGACAGAAAAGTTATAAAAATTCCAGCAGGAGTTGATACAGGAAATCATATACGTTTCTCGGATTTCGATGTAGTCGTTTCGGTAAAACCTCATCCTTATTTCAAACGTGAAGGCCAGGATATCTATTACGAAAAAAATATCACCTTTCCGCAAGCGGTATTGGGGGGAATGGTTGAAGTACCAAGTATTGACGGGAATGTGAGGTTAAAAGTAAGACCGGGAACTAAATCAGGAACAGCAGTAAGGCTTAAAGGAAAAGGAATCTCATATCCCAACTCTTCTCAGAAAGGGGATGAATATGTGATCTACAGAATAGATATTCCTGAGCGAGTTTCTTCCAAAGGAAAGTAATTACTTGAAGAACTGCAGGAAGAAATATCTCCGTAAAATAACAGTTTCCGCCAAAGGCGGATCGTCTTTTAGACGAATTTTGATAGAATGCAGATTAACACAACAATCGCAAACCTCAAGAACTACAAAACATATCTCAAGGTAGAAGAAGCAGTACATGAGTTTATGAGGAAAAAAGAATATCTAAAGGTAGATCTGCCTGTTCTATCTCCTGCTCTTATCCCGGAATCATATCTCGAAGTGTTTCAAACAGATTTTACGTATTTGGAAAAACGAGAGAAGCTTTTTCTTACTCCCTCACCAGAATTATTCCTGAAGAGATTGTTGGTACACGGAGTAGGTAATTGCTATTTCTTAGGGAAGGCTTTCCGAAACAGTGAGCCAAACTCAGAAAGACACACTCCTGAATTTAAGATGCTGGAATACTACAAAACAAAATCGGATTACATGGATATTGCCGATGAACTGCTTGAATTACTAAGATTTATTTATATTCGAGTCAATGGTTTGAGCGAGATGGAGAGAAGGAAAAAACAGGAAATCAAATTCCAGAATAAGAAGATTTCACTTTCAAAGTGGGAGAAACTTACGTTAGCCCAGGCGTTCCAAAAATATGCAGGTATTAAAGATATAGAGCTTTTTAACGATGAGAAATTTATTGAAAAGGCAAAAGTAAAAGGATACAAAGTCGATGGATTTACCTTTGAGGATGTTTGGTCGCAGATGTATACTCAAGAAATTGAGTGCCACCTCGGTATGAACGGGTATCCTACAATGCTCTACGATTACCCAAAAGAATTCGCCGCCCTTGCGAAACTAAACAAAGACGGCAAGACTGCCCAGAGATTCGAGTTCTACATTGGCGGTGTAGAGCTTGGCGACTGCTATACGGAATTGACCGACTGGAAAGAGCAGGAAGACCGATTCAACGAGGAGTACAGAAAAAGAAAAACAAGCAGGAAGATCGATCACCCAATTGACAAAGGATTCATCGAGGCGTTACAATATGGACTTACCGATTGTGCTGGAATTGCTATCGGATTTGATAGACTTGCGATGATCTATGCTAACGCAACTTCGCTAGATGATTTAAAACTTATTAATATCAGATAAAAAATTTATGTATGTAAATGCGGGCAATTTAAAAAAAGGGGATTTTATCAGGTATCAAAATGAAATCTGGCAAGTACAAAAAGCTGATTTCTACTCTCCTGGGAAAGGCTCCGCGCTGATGAAATCCAAGATCAAGAACCTGATGTCGGGCAAAAATATCGACTATACATTTAAATCACAGGAGAATGTGGAAACGCTTGACGTCGAAAGCATCGAAATGCAATATTTGTATAAAGATAACGAAAATCTTTATTTTATGAACGAGCGGACATATAATCAATACCAGGTTCGGCTATCCATTGTAGGGGATATTGCAAGTTTCATGAAAGAGGGAACAAAGCATTTCGTTTATTTGTATGATGATAAGCCGCTTAACGTAAGACCGCCTTTAAGCGTAAAGTTGAAGGTAGTCGAAACGGAAGCAGGGATAAAAGGTGATACAGTAACAGGAGCAAAAAAACCTGCAACATTAGAAACAGGAGTTGTCGTCCAAGTTCCTTTATTCGTCAAAGTTGGAGACGTCATTTCCGTGAATCCAGAAACTGCACAATATACAGGTAGGGAGCAATAATGAAACATATAACATGTAGCATGTAACAATGGTCGTTACATGTTTCGTGTTTCATGTTACATGAAAGATGACATCTGTTGGACAAATTCTTAAACAGCACAGAGAAAAGTTGGGAATTTCTTTCCCTGAGATTGAGAAAAATATTAAAATCAGAGAAAAACTTCTCAGGGCAATTGAATCAGAGGATTGGTCTGTCTTCAACTCTAAATTTTATATCTCCGGCATCATCAAGAAATACTCGCTCTATTTAGGGCTTGATCCCAAAAAACCTTTGGCCTTTTTCAGAAGAGATTATGAAAAACTAGAGACAGTACGCTTCAAGAAAAAAATATCGAGTCGGTACCTCACCTCGGAAACAAAAAAGGTCGTAATGTTTTTACTCATTTTCCTTTTTGTCATTTTTTTTGGATATTTCGTCTATCAACTTACTCTATTTCTATCTCCACCAAAAATTTCCCTGATAGAACCGAAGACGACAGTTTTTAGGAAAGAAGAAAAAATTAAAATTGTTGGACAAACTGAAAAGGATGCCTCGGTGACCATATTCGGCGAGAGAGTTTTTCAAAATAAAGACGGCCGGTTCGAATATCAGTTTCCTCTTCATGAAGGCAATAACGAATTGATGATCGAGGTTATCGGGGCAAATGGAAAAAAAACTACATTAAAGAAGATTTTTAAACTCCTTGATTGAAGATAAGTTTAGAGAAGAAAAGAACTTTATAAATCCCAATCGCTTTGCTTCAGAAATGATTTTTTCTTGACCATATACTTTTCGCACCTCCCCCAATAGTCCAACTTCACCCACGAATAAAGTCTTTTTTGGTATTTCTTTATTTTTCAGTGAAGACAAGAGTGAAGCGATAAAGCCAAGATCCGAGGCAGTGGATTGAATAGAAACTCCCCCAATGACATTTACATAAATATCGAAGGTATCAAGCGGATGATGTAGATATTTTCTCACAACTGCAAGAAGGAGTTGAACTTTGTTGTAATCGAGACCTTTTACTACCCGTCTTGGTACGGCCAAAACAGTAGGCACGGCCAATGTCTGGATTTCGAAAAAAAGAATTCTTTTCCCTTCGGGAGATCCTACTACGGCCTTGCCCACTGCATTTTTTTCCTTCTCGCTTTCGACAAATATGAGAGGATTGGTAACCTGGGTAAGCCCTGTTTGTTTCATTTCGAATAGTCCAATTTCGTCAGTCGGGCCAAATCGATTTTTCACCGCCCGTAAAAGCCGGAAATTCGAAACTTTTTCTCCTTCCAGATTAAGAACGCAGTCGACAAAATGTTCTAACGATTTGGGGCCGGCGATTTCCCCGCCTTTGGTGATATGTCCGACAATAATCATTGCGAGACCCTGTTTTTTTGTTTGGATAATTAATTTTTTTGCCGATTCCTTCATCTGCGAGATTGATCCTGCAGTTGCATCAATAGTATTTGAGTAAATGGTCTGTATCGAGTCGATAACTACCACATCAATTTTATTCTCCACTGATTCGAGCCCTTCGATGATACCTTCAACCTGCAACGTGTCAGAGAAAAGAAAATTGTCTAAAGAAATTTTCAACCGTTCAGCTCTGCCCTTGACCTGTTCAGCTGACTCCTCACCCGAGATATAGATGGTGTTGAGCCTTGAGAGGGATTCGAGAAGAAGTGTCGATTTTCCGACTCCTGGTTCGCCGGTCAATAGGACTACTTCGCCGGGTATGAATCCGCCCCCCAACACCCGATCAAACTCAAAAATTCCTGTTTTGACCCTATTTTTTACTTGTGATCTGATTTTTGCAAAAGGGGTGAGCGATAATTTTTTCGTTTTTTCTCTACCCGACGAAGCCTTGGCGAAGTCGGGCTGTTCCTTGAGGGTACTAAATTCTCCACAATCAGGGCACCTCCCTAACCAGGACGCAGATCCATAGCCGCAATTTGAACATACAAATAAAGCCACAGTTAGTTTGTTAGTTAGTTCATAGTTATTAACAATTACATCTTTTCCACTGTTTTTATCCCAAGCAGATACAATCCCTTTTTAATAACCTTTGCTGTTGCGGTATTCAAGAGAAGTCTGAATTTTTTTGTCTTCTCGTCCGCTTCCAAAATCTTGTGTTTTTGGTAAAAAAGATTATACTTTTGCGCCAAATCGTACAAATAATTTGCGATAAGGTTCGGTGAATAATTTTTTGCTGCTTCAAATACAATCTCTGAAAAAATATGAAGCATCCTTAATAATTCTTTTTCTTCAGGATTCAAGGATACTGTACCACTTTGCTGCGGGCGCACTCGAGTTGTTGCTTTTTTCAAGACGCTTTGCGTTCGGACAAAGGTGTAGAGTAGATAAGGACCAGAGTTGCCTTCTAGTGATATGGATTCGTCGAAATCAAAGGCGATTTGGGAAAAAACGTTGTTTTTAAGAAAGGAATACTTGACTGCAGCTGCCGCAATAATTTCAGCAGTATTTTCATCGAGCTTAAATTTTTTCGATATTCTTTTTTTAGCTTCATCGATGAGCCACTCCGCTTCGACTACATTTCCTGTCCGGGAGGACATTTTGCCTTGTTTGAGTTTTACCCATTCATAGGCAAGATGATACTGCTTGTTTTTGAATTTATTTTCATTCAAGAGCTCTTCCACCTTAAAGGTGACAGAGAAGAAGCTCTTTTGCTCTGGAGTGACGACATGGATGCATTTGTCGAGCTCGCCAAATTCGGAAAATTCTTTTTCAGCGAGAGCCAGTTCTTTGCCCTCATAGGTGGGATAGCCAAGACTATTAATGAATACTCTGGTGTCAAGTCCGTAAGGTTTTCCTTCGAAAACAAGAGCACCTTTGCTCCGTTTTAGAATTCCTTTTTTTTCAGCCGCAAGGCATATTTCAACTCCGCGGTCTGCAAACTCGCTTTCTGGATAGAGGCGGTTAAATCTCGTATATACTCTTTTATATATTTCTTCAAAATAATCAAAACTCCATTTGACTGTTTCTTTCCATAAAGGAATAATG
>Ga0155257_101_pt2 | contig 12037 bp, 10 predicted proteins | sample RifCSPhighO2_02_FD_106225 | JGI IMG/M metagenome (GOLD analysis project Ga0155257, IMG submission 106225) | Candidatus Roizmanbacteria bacterium RIFCSPHIGHO2_02_FULL_39_9
GTATATGATCAGCAGTCCATTTTGTCGCAACCGACAAATCAGAGCCGAAGTATTTACCGTCTCCTTGATAGCTACGCGCCATAAATTTTAGAAAAATCGTTACGTCCCACAGAGATTGATCGAGTCGACCAGCATTTTTTTCCAAAAAATATTCCAATATTTTTGCAGCCGAAACTGGTTTGCCGTTGTTTTTTTGCACCTCCTCTTCAACAAACCGTTTTGTAAGTAAGATATCTTTTTCAATTTCTTTACTCAGTTTGGCATTAATGATCTTATCGTTTGGTTTAGTTTCTCTATAGTCGAGTGGTACCTCTGCAGCTTCATAAGCTCTTTGGAAAGTCCCGCTTAGAGGAATTACAAGCGTTATGAAAAAGTTTTGCCGATCATTACTAAAGCCAAAGGCATCAAGTGCTTGTTTTGGCATTGCATCAAAAAGTTTGGAGATAGCTATATCGGCTCTTATTCCTAGAGTCGAAACATCTTCTTCCCCTGCTTTGATTTTTGGATCAGCCAATATATCTTTTACTGCTTTTTTATAATATTCTTCATTTCTGAAATCCTTACTCTTGATGTAAGTTGCTTTTCTCCCGTTCTTTTCATATTCACTGAGGGCTCCTTCTACTTGTGCAATAAGTGGTCGATAATGAGGGTTTTCTTTTACATCTACATTTTCAGAGGTATCTAAATTATATTTGAGAGAAGAAGCCCAATTTATCGTCATTGCGGCTGCGGAAATAAGAGGGTTCATGGAACCAGAATGCTCTACTAAAGCGTTTGCACCTGATAATGCGATTTCTTGTTGAATACTTTGATTTGTTGCTGCTAAACCCAAACTTGAACATGCTCCCAACAGAGTAAATGCTGAGGCAAGAGCGACTTTAGGATCGATTCCTTTACTTTTTCTATGAGGCGTTTCAGGTGAGGTTGGCGGAATTTTATTTTCGACTTGCATATTTTTTGCAGGGATCAGTGTTTTCGGGAGAGTTGAAGTTTCTACCGGTTCATTCATATTAATATTCTAACAAAATTAGAACAACTCCAGACTATGGCTATGCCCTAATTTCAACCGACCCGGTTGCAAAGAGGGCCATGCAATAGTCCATCTAATACTATATTTTCACTCTTTTAAGAAGCAAGGAATTGGTGACAACGGAGATGGAACTCATTGCCATCGCAAATGAGGCAAAGATTGGGTTTAGTAGGATTTTTGCAAAAGGGTAGAGAACGCCCATAGCAACAGGAATAAGAATTACGTTATACCCAAATGCCCAGAAGAGATTGAGTTTAATCGTTTTCATAGTCTTTTTAGAGAGATTGATTGCCTTTGCGACTGATCTCAAATCCTTGTTTATTAAAATAATATCTGCCACTTCGATCGCTACATCGGTCCCGCTTCCCATCGCGATTCCTACGTCTGCAGCGGCAAGTGCGGGAGCGTCATTTATCCCATCACCGACAAAGCCTACAAGACCAGGTTTTAGTTTGTAGTTTGTAGATTGTAGTTTTTTAACATTCTTTTCTTTTTCTTGGGGGAGAACTTCTGCTAGTACATTCTCTTTTTTAATTCCTACTTGTTTGGCGATTGCAAAAGCTGTACGTTTATTATCTCCTGTTATCATAAAAACATTAATCCGCATTTTTTGCAAAAGCGAAATTGCTTCATCTGCGTTCTCCTTTATGGTATCTGCAACAGCAATCAACCCCTCGAGTTTTGAGTCAATAGCTAACATCATTACCGTTTTTCCTGAGTTTTCTAATAGCGAAATTTGCTCACTGACGGAAGCCATCGAAACACGTTCTCTGTTCATAAATCTTCTGTTTCCCAAAATTATCTTATCACCGTGTATTATCCCCTCGACTCCGTGTCCTGCAATTGCCCTGAACCCTTCGACTGCGCTTACGACAAGTTGCTTCGACTCGGCAGCTTTGACGATAGCTTCAGCAAGAGAATGCTCAGAACCCTTCTCAATCGCTGCGGCAAACTTAAGAATGCCATTTTCTTTGAGCTTATTTACCGAAATGATATCTGTGACTTCTGGCTTTCCCTTTGTTAAGGTACCGGTCTTATCAAAAATAATAGTATTTACTTTATGAGCAAGTTCTAAAGCTTCAGCGTCTTTTATCAAAATTCCATTGTTTGCTCCAAGGCCTGTTCCCACCATGATAGCAGTCGGGGTAGCAAGTCCCATAGCACAGGGACAAGCGATAATAAGTACGGCAACCATATTTAACATAGCAAAAAGAAATGATGGCGATGGGCCGAAAATATACCATACGACAAATGTACCGATTGCTAACATGATCACGATTGGTACAAAATAGGAAGATATAATATCTGCGAGTCTTTGTACAGGAGCTTTACTTCCTTGAGCTTCTTCTACTAATTTTATGATCTGAGCCAACATAGTGTCTTTGCCTACTTTTGTAGCTTTATAAAGAAAAGTACCGCTTTTATTCATTGTTGCGCCAATTATTGTATCTCCTTTTGTTTTATCAACAGGAATACTTTCTCCGGTTACCATCGATTCATCAACAGAGGAGTCACCCTCAATAATCACTCCATCAACCGGAATTTTTTCACCGGGTCTGACTCGTATAATATTTCCCACCTGTACTTCCTCGATGAGAATATCGACCTCTTTTTTATCTCGAACAACGCGCGCTGTTTTTGCCTGCAGTCCTATCAACTTTTTTATTGCTTCGGAAGTTCCGGCTTTTGCTTTGGCTTCAAAATATCTTCCCAAGAGAATAAGTCCGATGATTATGGTAGAAACGTCGAAATAAGGCATGAAGCTAGTCGAGAGGGAAGAATTGCCTATCGGCAAGACAGGCAAAAGGTAAGGGAAAAGAGTCACGAATGCCGAGTAAAAAAAAGCTACAGAAGTTCCAAGAGCGACCAGTGTATCCATATTAGCTGTGCGATGTCTAAGGGCAGGAATAGCTGCCCGATAAAATGTCAGCCCGATCCAAAATTGGACAGGTATCGCAAGAAGAAGCTGAACGTAAAAATTCTGCAGGAGTTTTGGGGCCGTATCCATGATCCAAGGGAAACTACCCCAAAGAATCAGTCCTCCCAAAATGAGAGAAATGACCACTTTTATTTTTAAATCTTTTAATTCTTTCTTTTTTTCCTCATCTTCTGTGTGCCCATCAAAAGGCTGATCAGACACAAGTCGATATCCTACGCTTGTAACTGCCTGAGCCAGTTTATCTTCTACCGCCTCCTCTTGAGTATGAGTTACCGTAGCTTTATTAGTTGCCAAATTCACTACCGCGTCTTTCACTCCTTCTACTGATTTTAAAGCCTTTTCGACAGTATAGACGCATGAAGCACAGTGCATTCCCACAACTTTATAAGTCTTCTTTTCCATATTATTGTACGATCAAACTTCCATGAAACATTCCCATACCGCACTCAAATCCAAATTTCCCTGTTTTTTTAGGAGTGATCTCGACTGTTATTTTTTTATTGAGGGGTAAAAATTCACGAATTTTGAAATCCGGGACAACCACCTCCTCCAGACAATTGGAAGGGTCTTTTCTAAGAAAGGTAATTTTTGTTGTTTTCCCCGCAGGGATAGAAATAGTAGATGGACTATATCCACCGTCAACGATGATATTCACAGAGCCTGAGACTTCTACCACTTTTTCTTTTTTCATCAGAAAGAACCAATAGGTGAAGATTATGCCAACAATTCCGCCGATTGTTACCAATAATTTGTCTACTGTCATTTTTTTCTAACTAACAAACTAACTAATGTCTAACTAACTATTCTTGCTTTTTCTAAAGACTTCAATCACTTCCTTTATTGCTTCAAGTTCATTTCCTTTTTTGATCGAATTGGTAGCACAAGTTTTCAGGTGATTTTCAAGTATCAAGATATCCACTTCTTTCAGAGCTTTTTGTACTGCTTGAGACTGATGGAGCACATCGATGCAGTATTCGTCTTTTTCAAACATATCTAATACTTTTTTAAGATGTCCTTGAGCAATTTTCAGACGGTGAAGCGTTCGCTCCTTGTAATTTTTCGGTTTGTACATGATATTTTTAAAAATTAAAACTTAAAAATTTTCTAGTCCCCCCTATAGGGATATAGTAGCATGTGAAAAATTAAAGTCAAGAGAAAGACAATTTAGCAATGAATCTTAAACTCGCAAAAACTCTCTAAACATCGGACCCCAGTCCGATGACTCATTTCCTTGTAGTGCCAATTCAGCAAAAGAAAGTACTCCAGCAACAGCTAGCCTAAAATGTATATTTGCCTTAACTCCCTCTCTAAAAATTTGTTGTACAATTCGTTCATTAACTTCCACCGTCCCACCTGTCCCAACCAATCTAATCGGGAATTTAACCAAACCATCTGAGTCGTAGTTTAGAGCTAAACCCAAATTTGTAGAAATCGATTCGGAAAACAAAGGTGTTCTTACTTCAGATAAGGGCAGTATTACCCGTACTTGATCAAATGTGAAACCATGTATTATAGGAATTGGCAGCGGCTGAAAGCTATAAGGAAGTGAAACCCGCGGGACAGGTTCTTCAATACCATCAACCATTTCACATACATGCAGCATAGGGATTCTTAGACGACCTTTTTGTACAGGTCTAGCTCCCACGGCAATTCCTCCCGATAGTTTCCAGTGAGGACTTGGGTTTTTTTGACGAAGTAATTCATTTACCTTGGGAAGATGTCTTAGCATTCCAACTCTCTCGCTCATGATATTAGTAGTTTGCCCACTTAAAAAAAAAGAGCCCAAAGGCTCTTGTTAATTGAGAAATAATCTGAATTTAAAAATTTTCACTTTAAAGGTTAAAAATAACAGATGAAAAAAACTTTGCAGTGATAAAAATCACTAAAAAAGTATTCATTTGCTCTTTTGCTCTATAGATTCGGCATCATTAGTTTCTTCGTCATTACTGGTCTAGAATCTGATTACTTAATAGATAAGGATAGCTATAATCAAAAGAGAGAGAAGGGACGGTATATATTCTAAACTATGAGGTTCCATATATTTTGTAATTTCAAATAAACAAATCCAAAATCATATATCCCATCGTGAATAGATACGATTTATCTGCTATAAATATATACATACTGGATTTGATTGATTGCATATAAACCAGTTTATCTGTGATTTCCGTCACTTGCTTGACATAATACCTGACAAAATTTTGGTATACTTCATAAAACAGATGGGATATGCATATTTTGTTCCCTCAGGATTTTCAAAATTTGCGCAAAGAATCTTCAGAATACTACGAAGCGATGAAATCGGTGTTATTCTTTTTACTCCTAAGATGGATAGACCCATTCGTGTAAACCAGCTCATCCAAGATTATCAAAAAGAGTATCCCTTGGTAAAAGTGGATCTAGCTCCCGGACATACAAACGATCTTAACTATATTTTGCCTCCCATAGAACAAGCGGCAAAAAAGAAGAAGAATATGGGAATTTGTGTGACAAACTGTGAACTGATGATCTATGAGCGTAATTACCAAGTTATTGAGGAGATTGCGAAACTTCAACAAAAACAATCCCATCATCGTTTTCTTCTTTTTTTTGAGATTGATATTACCCACCCGGATATTGCAAGACAGTTTAGTCTAAACGAAGTTTTTAACAATATTGTGTATTACCCTCTTTACGAATATAAAGATACACTCAATTTTATCGACTACTCCCTAAAAGAGTGGAAGATGGAGCTGAGTAAATCAATCAAGAATAACATTATTCAGGAGTGTGGTGGACAGTTTTGGTTAGTGAGACGGGCCGTACGTACCTTGCGTGACGACCCGGAGATGACGCTCGAGCAGATTTTTGAGACAGAACAGATTCGATTCCGTCTTGAGCAAATTTATCTCTCGCTTCTCGATTCAGAAAAAAAGGTATTACAGAAAGTAATGAAACAAGAAGAAATAGAAGATCCAGTCGAAAAGCATAGTCTCAACTATCTTAACAGAATGGGCTATATACGTGATGGACAAATTACTGTCCCACTTCTTGAGCAATATATGCATGAACATCTTCCCAAAATTTCCCTTTTACAAACCGGAGAGCATATTGTTCTTAATAATGTAAATATAGAGGGAAACTTTTCTAAGAAAGAAGTGAGGGTTTTGAGACTTCTCCTTGAGCAGAAGAATCGAGTAGTCTCGCGTGATTTAATAGCCAAAGCGATCTGGCCTGTCAACACAAGTGATTCATACACCGACTGGGCACTTGACCGGTTTATCGCGAGGATTCGAGTGAAGCTAAAGAGCTTGGGAGTGTCGAAGAATTTAATAAAAACTTTTCGCAGTAGAGGCTATATGCTTTCAGGATCTTCTTCGTCATAGTCCGCATCATCATCTCTCGAGGTCAAGAGTTTCACCACATGATAGAGGAGACACGCTATTATCAACCCATAGAGAAGGGATGATAGGTATGCCATGTTGTTGAGAAACATAATTGGTAACTTAGTAACTGATAATAATTACACAAACAGATCCAAAATCATAAATCCAAGCATAATCGTGTGTGACTTACTTACGAAGAGCATGTAGAGGTTGGATTTGAGATCTTGGATGTGAGTCATATGTTTAGTGCCAGACTGAACTTTTTAATTTTCTATATAAACGTAAATGTGAAGCTTTTATCGCCTCCTTGCGTACGAGAAGCATATAGAAAACTTCACGGTAGGTGTCGCTCTGTATCTCTGCCTTGAAATTAGTTTTATAGGTATTCATTTTGATTTCCTAATTTTTAATTAATACAAGTCTAATTGGGAAGTTGATTCTACGCTTGACAACATATCTGACAAGATTTTAGTCAACTTATACTTGAATCTGACGGCCTACCTGACAATATATTGTCCAAAATTAATAAAATATGGTATAATCGACGAAATGTCTGGCAAAAGTTTCTTTGCGCGGCAAAATGTAGAATACTGCGATACAATCTACCGGATTCTAAAAAGCGGCGAATCCGGTACTCTTCTATTCCCACCGAATACTCATAAGTCGAACTATTTCATCGATCAAGTCATTGCACACAACCCTACAGATGTACATCTAATTAAGTTTGATTTATCTACATATGAGATGGATGATGCAAATGATCTTCTTCTCATTTTGAGAAAAGAAATGAAAAGTAGTAAGAAGAAAAAGTTTGGCGTTTTGATAAATAACGCACGGAATCTTATTTTAAAGGAGAAATATCTAATTCTTAACTCACTTTTTGACTTTTTAGATCAATACCCTCAATTCAATCTCATTTTCTTTTTCAACATTGACATTACTCATCCCGATATAGCAAAACATCTCCGCTCTCGAATATTTGGCAACGTATATTATTTTCCGCTCTATGATCTTGAGGACGTGTGCGGGTTTATTGAGTTTTTCTCTCAAGAGTGGAAAATGTCCTTTAATCAACATGAGGTAGACAAAATTGCCTATCTATGTGGCGGATATTTCTGGCTTATAAAGCAAGTCATTAGGATCATTCGTGATAATCCTTCAATTAAGTTTGAAAATCTTGCTCAGGGTCTTCAGGTGCGAGTTACTCTTGAGCAGCTTTATACGTCGCTTCTTGATTCGGAAAAAACCGTTTTGCAAAGCTTGATTCAAGGTAAAAAGATCGAGTCAGATTTAGAAAAACACAGTTTAGAATATTTCAAAAAGATAGGCCTGATCAATAGAGGTAAAATTACGATTCCCCTCTTAGATGAGTTTTTGAGAGAAGAAATTCCCCATGCAGACGTTGAGCTTCGTGATAATCACATATATGTAAACTCAGTTAATGTAGACAATCATTTTTCCCAAAAAGAAAGAAGGATTTTTAAGGCTTTGATTGATCATAAAAATGAGATCGTTTCTCGCGACGAACTAGCAAAAGCCATATGGCCGGTGAATACCGATGATTTTTATTCAGATTGGGCAGTGGATAGAATTGTTTCACGTCTCAGGGAAAAAATCAAACTTCTAGGCTTTTCCAAGGAGGTCATTAAAACGGAGAGGAATAAGGGATATATTTTTAAAAACTAATGTTAATAGATTTGTGCTCGTTTAGCATTTTATAATCAAATTTTTATGCGTCATGAACAAATTTTACCTCCTGATGAAATAAGATATCTCTTAGGGAAGACATCGATAAAGCAAGAATTTAGGCGTGCTGATTTTTTAGCTGACAGGAATTTTATACCGATGTCTGCATCACTTGGGGGTACAGAGTTTGATTATTACGTGGCTCCTGCTGGAGATGTATCAGATTTACCCTTTCCTCGTCAAGCCCGTTTCATTGGAGCTTTTAGCGGGGAACATGTAATTATTGTGCCAGGTGAGATTGCTTCTGAGCTTCGGCCAATTCATGCATACAGGGAATTGATTAAGGCTCAAATGCTAGTTGTGGATGGAATAGTTATACTTGATGACCAAATAAGTTTAGAGGTTGAGACAGAGCGTAGGGCTTTATCAGCAGTTAGTGATGGACAATTAGCAGCTCGATACGCACAAGATAGATCTAAGGATACAGTAGCGCGTATAAGATATGTGGACGAACTAATGGAACAAAGTTTAAGGGATGGGGCTTGTGATCGAGGAAAAATTTTTGAATTAGATTTTGTGAAAGACGAATTGGAACAGGCCGCTAGACTATTATTAGGGTACTCAGGCGCATCGATTAGCGTACGTTCAGCAAAAGATGCTAATTTAAATATACAGGTTGCTCATTAACACTTCAAACCTTTCTTGGTGTGTCATAGTCTCTCCAATGAAAACGCGGGTCCTTTCGCATATCTTCAGCGAATAAAGCTTCATATGGTAGCATGATGCCATAGGGATTTTCCGGATACCGATATTTTTTTTTGACTGGGGGTACTATATCATACATATATATCTCTTGCCAAGAATTTGGTATAGCATAAGGTAGTGACCATGGAGTAAAATGAGCTCCACTTATTACTATGGATCTGAATGTCTGGAGCGTCATTTGTGATCTTACTATTGAGCGGTGTAACCCGTCTTGCTTAGCATGTACCTCTTGTCCGTTAAATGGAGCTTCAGGCTCATTGTAGTTTTGTACTATACCTGGAATAAGTCCCCAAATAGCTTCACCTTCTTCAAGGTAATAAATTTTATCGAGATCAAATAGATCAATACCAAGTTTTTCTAGCGCTCGTGCGAGTCTGATCTGGTATAAGAATCTTCGTCTGAGGATATAGAAGCTAGTTGGTATAACATCGTCACATGTTAAAAGCCTTGTTTCAATATGAGCACCTTCAAAAGGATAAGTTATTTCTTCATTCCGCTGAATCGCTGCACTCGCCAAGCGTGCAAATCCTACCTCAAATGCTTCAGAATCATACACTCGTTCAGGAACCGTGAATGGCTCAATTAAGCTTGCTTCTATAGAATTATGTGTGTATTCCGGGACAGGCATATAATTGACAGCCAATTATGTAATTTGGCTTATTTTGATCTGCTATTATATAATAATATAACTAAGATTTCTAATGCGCATAACATCTGTTAAGATCTAGACTAATGCTAAATGTGAGATAGCTATGAAGGTACAAATTTGGTCATAAATATTTTATATACTAGTGGAAAAACCCAGATGGTATCGATTTTTTGGAACAAGAGTTCCTTTTGCAAATCTTCATCTGAATAATATTTGTGGTAATTGGGTACCAGAACTTAATGGGTCAAATACACATGAATTTCCAGATTCTCCAGCCATTCATTGGCTTCCTTTAAAAAAAGACATTTCAAGAATCACAGGACTCACCAATTTATTCAGAGGTAGTAGACGGATGCCCGTCATTTGTGATGTAGGATGTGGTACAGGATTATTGTCTTTGCTTTTAGCTCAGACAAACATGGCAAATGTTATAGGAATAGACCCAGATAAGAGTTTGGTTATAGGAGACGGAATAAATCATTCAAATCCGCATGCTATTTCCCAAAAGGGAAGATATCTTCACCCCAACTTAATCCTTCATTCGGGATATGTTGAAGATCTCCCACTGTATTTAGATACACCACCCGAAGTCGTAATCTCATCTTTTATGCCATATGAGGCAGACGTGACAGATAGTATTGTCTCACTGGGACCCGAGATGATCGTATATATAACTGAGGGAACAGAAGAGCCTGACTATTTGGAACGGTTCAAACCCAAGCCTGGCTATAATGAAGTTATGGTTTGGAACGGACCATCAAGCCAAGATGTATTATATTTTTATGCATACATAAATTCCTTATGTGGACGTAAACCATCTATCCCAAAAATACCTGAACCGCGTGATCGACAGGTATGTATACATGTTACTGACGACGCACTTACTTTATTTTCAAAGAAGGTCAGGGAACTTGATGTTTTGGATGAAGGTCTGAATCACTATCCTTGGGAATCTAACTCTTTGGAAGAGGCTATTGGGTCTGATCGATATGAGATTCTAAGAACTAATTCTCAAACAGAATTAGCACAGCTAGCTCTCAATAAGCTTCTAACGGTGGATCCAATTCTTTTGACATTAAACCGCAGTAAACTGGTATACAGTCAGCCCATGGCTTTAGTGCCAGGGTGAGCATTTTAATTTTTATAAGGAGTCTATGTAATACCTTTATCTTTTTTTGTTATGGTTTTCTAATAAACTTGACATCCCCTCCGAGGGATATGGAATGAAAAGATTAAAGAATTTTGCTATAGTGAAGTAATGGCAAAACTTAAAAAAACAAGGATTAAAGTAAAAGGTATGCACTGTCCCTCCTGTGATATCCTCATCTCAGATAAAGTCAGAGAGCTTCCGAATGTAGAAGAAGTAAAAGCTGATCACCGAAGACAAGAGGCCGAGATTTATTATTCGGGACATTTTGGCGACAATCAACTTGAGGAACTCAATAAAAAGATTAACCATTTCGGCTATCGTGCTTTTCAATCGTCTTCCGACTATGAACGTTCCACTATTCGCCAAGAACCTTTAACTAAGCGGTTTCTTGATGTCGGCGTTATCGCGATCGTTTTATTTATCGTTCTTTACATCGTCCAGGATCTGAATCTCATCCCTAATTTTCAAGCGGGCTCATCATTGAGTTTTCTCACCGTACTCGTCCTTGGAATAGTCGCCTCAACTTCAACCTGCATGGCCACCTCCGGAGCGCTATTTCTCGCAACAGTCGGTAAGTTAAACGTTAGAAGTAAGACGTTAGATGGTAAAACATCAAGCTCCCAACTTCAAACTTCAAACTTTATTCCTGCCATCTCATTTAACGCAGGAAGGATTATTTCTTACGGTTTTTTTGGTTTTTTGGCAGGATTATTAGGGCAAAGTATAGTTGCCAACTTTCAACTTTCTTCTTTACTCACTTTAGTTATTTCTTTTTTGATGATTATCATCGGATTGGACATGGCGAAAATAATCTCGTTGCAAAGTCTATTCACCCAATCGTTGACGAAAGGTTTATTCGAACGATTGGAGCATCGATTGATCAAGAATCCAAAAAAAACATCCTTTCTTTTGGGAGCAATTACCTATCTTCTTCCTTGTGGGTTCACCCAGACAGTCCAGCTCTATGCGATCGGTTTGGCAGATCCGGTCAAAAGTGCACTTATTATGATGATTTTTGCAGTTGGCACGATGCCGGCGCTTTTGGCGATCGGTTTTGCTTCCTCATTTACTAAATCGAGATATTTTCCAGCGGTGCAAAAAGTGATGGGAACGCTCGTTTTACTTATAGGATTCTATTATGTAAATAATTTTCTGGGAATCTATGGTTATGACCTGAAATTTCTAACTCAAAAACAAACGCAAGCGAGTACGGATACGTTTACTATCGAAAATGGAGAACAGGTGATCAATATGAATGTGAACTCTTCCGGATATTCGCCGAATACCTTTACCCTCAAAAAAGACATTCCGGTGAAGTGGCAGATCAATGGCGAAAATACGTTTGGGTGTCAGGCTTTCTTAGTCGTGCCGAAGTTGGGAATACAAAAAACAATCGCAGCAGGTCAGAACGTTATTGAATTTACTCCAAAAGAAGAGGGGACCATCAACTTCT
>Ga0155257_130_pt1 | contig 11986 bp, 10 predicted proteins | sample RifCSPhighO2_02_FD_106225 | JGI IMG/M metagenome (GOLD analysis project Ga0155257, IMG submission 106225) | Candidatus Roizmanbacteria bacterium RIFCSPHIGHO2_02_FULL_39_9
GCCTTTTTCGACCGTAGACAAAAGCATCTTTTTGATGATATCAGATGTTTTTTTGCTGATAACAGTTCTTTTAACCGTAGGTTCAATAATTTTTTCCTCCTGTTGAAATACTACTTTTTTAACAATGTATGGCTCAAGCAATTTTCCACCATTTATAAGTGAAGAAAAAGCCTGCACCATTTGAATTGGAGTAACGGCTATTCCCTGCCCAAAAGTGACAGTGGCAAAATCAATCGGATACCAACTGTTTTTGGGTTTGAGATAGCCTGTTGCCTCGCCTTGTAGATCTATTCCTGTATCCTTCCCGAATCCATATTTTTCAAGATAGGAAAAAATCTTGTCATTACCAAGTCTCTGTCCCACATACACCATGCCCACATTCGAAGATTTCTCCAAAATGTGAGTCATAGAGATTTTTCCTTCATACTTATTGTTCCACGTACGGATGGTATACCCAGTTACCCCGATTGGTCCAGATTCGTTATAGAAGTCATCGGGCTTTATCTTTTTTTCCTCGAGGGCAGCTGACATGATGAGCGGTTTAAATGTAGAACCCGGTTCATACAGATTTGAAATTGCCGGATTCCTAAAAAAATCCTCAGTAAACTCATAGTAATGTTCTGCAGCAAAATCGGGAAGACACGTAAGCGCCAGAATTTCAAGAGTATTTGGATTAGTGACAATAACACATCCTTCTTTCGCCTTGTAGGTTTCTAAAGCAGCGATAAGTTTCTTTTTGACAAATTCTTGAATAGACGAATCGATCGTAAGATAGAGATCCCTCCCGTTTATTGGATCTAACTTTTGTTGGGTTCCTATCAAAATTGGTTTACCAAAGATATCTCGATCTGTTTTCATCACGCCGGGTAGACCCACAAGCTCTTTATCGTAAAATCCCTCGATACCGAAGTAGCCAACATCCTCACCTCCTGTATCTTTACCGACAAAACCGAGCAAATGAGCAGAAAGAGATCCTTCGGGATAGTATCTTTGATATTCGTCTTCAAATCCGATACCCTTAAGCCCGAGAGAAAGAATTTTTTGTTTTTGTTCTTTATCGAGTTTGCCTTGGACTGGCATCCAATCTTTCGTTTCATCAAATTTAGCCTCCAAAGTGGCGTCCCCAATGTGAAGCAAAGAATCAAGCTTGTATTTTGCTTCATCTTTGTTTTTAATAAGTTTAGGTTCTATATAGAGTAAGTAGGTTGTATTGTTTACTGCAAGAGGCTCACCGTTTCTGTCATAAATCTTGCCTCTTTCAGGGGGAATTTTATTCGTTTTTAGATAAGTTACCTCCGTCGAGGATGTTTGAAAGACTTGAAGATAAAAAAGTTTTACGACTATGATGGTATAAAAAAGAAGAAATAGAATGAATAACAATTTAGGCTTTATCATTGATTTCTTGCATATTTTAGTTCATCTAAGAAAGTAGGCTCGGCTTTTTGAGTGAAATTGAGCGACGCAGCCATAGAGGAGGCGTATTGTAACGAATCAACCTCATACACATTATTTTCTAAAACTAAATTTTCTTGATGAAGCCTGTTGATCTCCTTTTCATATTTATTAATTTGATCACCCAGTTTTATACTCTGTAAGAAAACGAAAATATTGCAGAACAGTAAAATGACAAGAGCTATAAAAACAAGATGTTTAAGAACGAGTAATTGTTTCATATATTGTCAGCGGCTAATTATTCTTAGTTTTGCTGATCTTTCAAATCTCCTCGGATTTGCTGCAAATACTTTTTTATTTAACTGTTTTAATCTCTTCTCACGAATAAATTGCTTAACTATCCTGTCCTCCAGCGAGTGGAATGTTATTGTTACCATTCTTCCTCCCTCTGACAGAATATGTACTGACCCCTGCAGCGCCTTTTTTAAATTTTCAAATTCATCGTTGACGGCTATTCTTAGTGCTTGAAAAACCCTTGCATAAGTTTTTGTGTCCTTCTTTCCTATCGCTTCGTCAATAACTTGGATCAAATGCCCCACTTCTGTAATCGGCTTTATGGTACAGGCGCGAACAAGAGTCTGACTAATTGCCATAGAGCGAATTTCTTCGCCATATTTCGCCAGAATTTCATAGAGTTGATTTTTGTCTGAACTTTTAATTATGTCTTTTGCTGTTATCTGAGTTTTTTGATCGAACCTCATATCCAACGGGTCTCTTAGTTTTTTATAGGAAAATCCTTTCCCCGAATTTTCAATCTGCTCCATCGAAAGACCCAGATCAAAAAGTATTCCATCGACCGGATAAAAACTATAGTTTTTGGCGATCTGTTCTATATCCGCAAAATTTCCCTGTAAGAGTTTAATGTTTTTTAAACGTTCAACGTTTAACGTTAAACGTTTAATTTGTCTCTCATCCCGGTCAAGTCCTAAAACCTTTCCTCCTCTTCCTGCGATTTCGAGAAGGTGTCCACCTTCTCCCGCCGTTGCATCGATGTATAAGCCACCCGACTTGACATCGAGTCCATCTACCGCTTCTTTTAAAAGTACGGGAGTGTGCATTATTTCTTTATTCTCCAAACGGACGCTTAAATTTCTCGAGCTTCTTTTGATATTCCTGCCATCTTTGTGGTTGCCAGACTTCAAAATGATCACCGACTCCGATGATTACCGCTTCGCTGGTTAACCCAGCATAACTTAAAAGTGTTTTTGTAATTACAAATCGACCCTGATCATCAATCTCAACAATGATCGCACTAGAAAAGAGATGTCGTTTAGTCTCTGCCTTTTGCATCTCTAAGGGGGAAGCGTTTAAAAGTTCCTTTGCCGCTTTCTCCCAGTCGTTGTTCCTAAAACCCGACAGACAGCTATCCAAGCCTTTTGTCAATGTAAATGTTTTCTCTGTTCCGAGAGCCTCTCGAATCTTTTTTGGGATAATAATTCTTCCCTGCCCGGTAAATGTCACCCTATACTCCCCAAGAAAAAACATATATAACCATTTAACGCCATTTTAGTTTCATTGTCAAGGACCACAGTTGGTGTATTAAGTTGAATCTGTACTCTAAATAGCATTCACGCAAGGTAAGGAGACGAAAGAAGTTGTAAAATCAGTTTTGACAAAGTACAACAGTCGTCATGGTGAATGAAATTAGTCTGCCTCCCCAAGTTTCTGCAAGAGTACCAGAAGTTATTCCTGTTTCGGTACTCGCCTATAAATGTTCCTCATGCGGTGAAAATGTTCCTTCCGCACTCAAGGATCAAATCTTGGGATCACATCAACATAACGGGTCAGAATGCGCTGGCGTAGGAACCTTGCCCGTGGAATATATCGCCGGAACCATGTCTCTCCCATTTGGTTTGTTTACTCCCATTGATCGATAGAAAGAGGTCAAGAATCTGCGAACCATTTATATTAGATTCGCAGTCTTTTATGGTAATCCAATTGCAATTCTTTTAATTTATCCTAACGGATAAATTATAATATGATATAGTGAGATCTTATCTTCTCATGGAGTCAACGGTATGAATAAAATAGTTGAAAGGACACGGAGTTTCATATTTGCCAAACAAACCAGCATATTTTCATCGGCTATTCTTATCTCGGTAATGATTGTCATAGCGAGGTTGTTTGGATTTTTACGCTACCGCGCACTTTCTGGATTATTCACAAAAGAAGAACTCGATATATTCTTGGCTTCGTTCCGGATACCCGATCTCGTTTTTGAAATTCTCATTACTGGAGCTTTAACGAGCAGTCTTATTCCGATTTTCATTAAATATCAGAAAAACAGGGAAGAGCTCAATATCAATTTTTCTTCTATAGTCAATATTATTTTCCTGGCCCTTTTTGTATTTATATTTATCTTGTATCTCTCGATGGGAATGATCGTTCCGCTGATCACCCCTGGTTTCAGCGAAGACAAGATAGTCTCTATCGTCTTTTATTCCCGCTTGCTTTTGGTTGGTCAACTGCCCTTTCTTATCGCAGGCAACTTGCTCACTGGTATCGGCCAAGCAAATAAGATGTTTTTCCTGCCTGCTTTAGCTCCTGTTTTTTACAATGTAGCGATTATTGTTTTTGCACTTCTTTTTTCTTCATCGCTTTATCTTTTAGCACCAATTCTTGGGGTTGTTGCGGGAGCGCTCCTTTTTTTGTTACTACAACTCCCGATTCTCGCCTATTCAGATAGTGTCGAATATCTTCCGGTCATCAAAAAAACGGCAGGGATGGTCGATTTTTTTCGCATACTCATTCCCCGTACGTTAACTGTTATAGTGGCTCAGATCGATGCGACTATTGATCTTATTCTCACTACTTTACTGGGAGCCGGATCATACACAGTTTTTTATTTTGCTCAGCACCTTCAATTACTCCCTGTTTCAGTTATTGGGGTAGCATTTGGACAGGCATCTTTACCCTATTTGTCAGAAGTCTACCAGGAGCGTAAAATTCAGGAATTCGCAAAAATTATAGTGGATTCTATACTCAATCTTTTCTTTTTTACTATTCCTATTGCAAGTTTTTTCATTTTTGCTCGCACTCCGCTGGTGAGACTTTTTTTTGGAGGTGAAAAGTTCGATTGGGAGGCGACGGTAGCTACTGCCATTACCTTATCCTGTTTTTCTTTTTCACTTCCTTTTCATACGATCTATTACTTAATCACTCGGTGTTTCTACGCTTTTTTAGACACGAGGACGCCTTTTTTCATTAGTGTAATGGGAATTGGGCTCAATACGGTGATGAGTATCGTATTTGTTCTTTATTTAAAACTTCCCGTATGGTCTCTTGCCATATCATTTTCTCTGTCGATGATTTTCAATGTCGTCTTCCTTCTCATACTTCTTGCCCGGAGAATCGGACATCTTGATTTCAAATTTCTTCTATTAGAAAGTATAAAAATGGTATCGGCTACGCTCATTTCTTCACTCATCGCATATTATGCAATGAGATTAATGGATGGGTTGATATTCAACACTTCCTACACGATTAATGTATTCTTTTTATTAGTGACAGGAAGTACATTGTTTGTTTTTTTCTATCTGTTCACCGCGTGGTTATTAAATGTGAAAGAAATATATTTGGTAGGAAAGATTATTATTAAGGCGAAAGAATATCGGAAAAGAATTATCGAATTCACCTCAACCCATGAATAGCGATCATGAAGTAACAGCGGTAAAATCCATTCAGAAAAAACTTTTGGGTAAACGTCTTTCTTATCGAGAGATTTATCTTTTGATGGATGAGATAGCTCATAGACGTCTAAGCGATGTTCTCACTGCTTATTTTGTTGCTTCCTCGTTTAAGGAAGGGTATACCCCTGAAGAACTATTTCATTTCACGAAGGCAATGGTGGAGACAGGGAACAAACTTCATTTTAATGGGATTGTTGCGGACAAACACTCGACAGGAGGGGTAGCCGGAACGAGAACCACGATGATCCTCGTCCCGATTGTCGCGGCAGCAGGCATTAAAATCCCAAAAATTTCTTCGCGTGCGATCACTACGCCTGCGGGCACAGCTGACACGATGGAAGTTTTAGCTAAAGTCAACCTTACCGCAAAAGAGATAAGTCATATTGTTGAGCGCGTGGGAGGTTGTATCGCCTGGAATGGTCATCTTAATATTGCTCCGGCTGATGACATCATTATAAAAGTTGAGGAACCTCTCTCTTTTGAGTCCTTCGACAAAATCATTATTTCTATAATGGCGAAAAAAATAGCGGTAGGAGCAACACATCTTATATTGGATATTCCAGTTGGAAAGACGATGAAAATAAGACACTTTCAGGACGCAGAAAAAGTAAAAGATAAATTTAAGCTATTGGCTGAAAAATTCAAAATAGAAGTAATCTTCGATATCAATGAAACACTTGAACCAGCGGGAAGAGGAGTGGGTCCGGCGCTTGAAGCTCGTGACGTCCTGTATGTGTTGGAACAAAAAAAAGATAGGCCTTTGATCCTCGAGGCAAAAGCGCTCCGGTTAGCAGGAAAGCTCTTAGACCTTTGCTTTACCGAGATGAAATTAAAAAAGAATGGAGAAGAGGAGGCGAGAAGAATTTTGACCGGAGGACTAGCGCTGAAAAAATTTAAGGAAATCATCAGTGCACAAAAGGGTGATAGCTCGATAACGTCCGATTCATTTAAAATAAAGTCTCATAAGTCGGAAATTCGTTCCCCGCATTCTGGTAAAATTAAGGGAATAAACAACTATAATCTCAATTCGTTGGCGAAAATTCTCGGTGCACCACAGGACAAGTTTGCAGGTCTATTTCTTTATAAGAAATTGGATGAATATATAAAAAGAGGAGAGCCTTTATTAGAGTTATACTCGACCGATAAGTACAAATTAAAAGAGGCATCCCTAAGTTTCGCGAATTTTCCGGTCTATGAAATTGAATGAAATTTCAAGTTTATACAGAAATTATATGAAGAGACTTATTATACTAATCATATTTTTGCTCGTTGTAGGCGGAGGATTTTATTTCTATTATCAAGCCGGAACACTTCCGGTTGAGAAAAATGTAAAAGAAAGCAAGATTTTTATTGTGCAGAAGGGAGAGGGTTTGGATAGTATTATCAATAATCTGTATGACCAAAAATTAATTAGGAATAAGATCGTTTTCTTCTTGGTCGTCAAACAGCTCGGGTTAGAAAAAAATATTCAAGCTGGAGATTTTCGCTTGAATCAATCGATGGACGCACATCAAATTGCAAATTCACTGACTAAAGGCACACTTGATATCTGGGTGACGATTATCGAGGGAACCCGAAAAGAAGAGATAGCTCAGGTAATTTCTCAAAACCTTGGGATACCAGAGACAGAATTTCTCAAATATGCACAAGAAGGATATCTTTTTCCTGATACCTACCTTATTCCTAAAGATGCGACCGCCGAAGCGGTGATACAGATATTAAAAACTAATCTCGAAAGACGTTTTAGCGACGACCTGAAAGAAAAAGCCCGTCAAAAAAACCTCACGGCTGATGAAGTATTGACGCTCGCCTCGCTTGTTGAACGAGAGGCAAAATACGATGAGGATAGAGGTCAGGTAGCAAGCGTGCTTCTCAACCGACTAGATAGTGGAATGAAGCTCGATATCGACGCAACAGTGCAGTATGCTTTAGGCTATCAACCAGGGGAAAAAAGCTGGTGGAAAAAAGAACTATCGCTAGATGATTTAGAAATGATCTCTCCCTATAACACCTATAAAAACGCAGGATTGCCTCCAGGACCGATTGCAAGCCCGGGTTTGGCGTCGATAGAAGCCGTAGTGAATGCAAATCCGGATACACCCTATCTGTTTTATGTATCGGATTCCACCGGTCATCTGCATTTCGCTCGCACACTTGAAGAACATAATGAAAATATAAGAAAGTTCATCCGATAAGAAGCATCGCCGCTGAAGAAGCAATAGATCTTATTTCTTGCGTAAGAACGCGGGGATGTCGAACTCGGATTCGGTCTCGAGCAACTCTTCGTCCGTATCAACATCCTCAAGTAAGGGTTTTTCAGCAGGTGGTTTTGCTTGTTCGTCATTCTCAGTAGTTGTTTCTTTTTTTTCGCCTGTTTCAGCAGGTTCTTCCCGTTTAAACCTGAAGAGTTTTAAGCGTTTATCATCAAATTTGGTAGCAATAAGAGTTATTTTGATTTGATCCATCATTTTGTCATCGATAACTGCACCAAAGATGATATCGGCATCCGGATCAACAGTCTTCGAAATGATTGAGGCTGCTTCGTCTATCTCGCTCATAGTAAGATCTGAACCTCCGACTACATTGAATAAAACCCCGCGAGCGCCCTCTATTGAAACGTCCAGAAGTGGTGAAGAGATAGCTTGTTTGATCGCAGCCATGGCTCTTTTTTCACCGCTTCCTACCCCCATTCCCATAAGGGCAGTCCCTGCATTACTCATTACCGTTCTCACATCGGCGAAATCGACATTGATGAGACCCGGAGTTGTGATGAGTTCGGCAATTCCCTTGACCCCCTGATGGAGAACTTCATTGATTTTCCTGAATGCTTCAAGAATAGGTGTTTTTTTTTCGATCACCTGTAGGATTCTTTGGTTGGGAACGATAATCATGGTATCAACTTTGTCTTTAAGGTTCTGGATGCCCTCATCAGCTGCATATTTTCGCTTTGTTCCTTCGAACTCAAATGGTTTGGTCACGACTGCGACAGTAAGTGCGCCGGTTTCTTTTCCTATTTCTGCAATGATAGGGGAGGCTCCGGTACCTGTTCCTCCACCCTCACCACAGGTGATAAAAATCATATCAGCTCCCGATAGATCATCCTTGAGACGCTCTCGCGATTCCTCTGCGGCTTGTCTTCCCACCTCAGGATCTCCCCCCGATCCAAGGCCCTTCGTTAAATTCTCGCCAATCTGGATTTTTATGGTAGCTTTGTTATTAAGAAGAGCTTGAGCATCTGTATTGACAGCAACAAATTCGACTCCCGCAATACCACCATCTGCAATCATAGAGGAAAGGGCATTTCCCCCACCTCCTCCAACTCCGACTACTTTGATTTTTGCAGGTTGTCCTACTCTGGGCTTGATTAACATATTGAGATCTTACGAAATTACGAAAATTTTACGAATATACGAATAAAATGAAAGTATAATTAGTAAATTCGTATCGATTCGTACTTTCGTAGACCTACGGGATAAATTGCTTTAAAAAATCTTTTACTTTTGCAACCGGGTTACCAAAATTCACTTCGCGTAAAATTCGGTTAAAATTTTTCCAATTTGTCTCCTCCATTATATTTTGTTGCCCGTACAAAAGCAAACCTACAGTCGTTGCATATTGTGGATTCAAAAGTTCGTCCACGAGCCCGCTTACATCGGTCGGTGATCCAATTCGAATGGGCATTCCCATGACTCGTTTACCTGTTTCGATCATTCCAATGGTAAGCGCGCCCCCTCCCGTAATAACTAAACCAGAGGGAACGGCACTCGCATAAGAGCTTTTCTCGACTTCCTCGAAAATAAGCTTATACATCTCTTCCAAGCGAGGAGCTATGATTCCGTCCGATATCTGTTTGAGTGAAACCTCTCCCAAGTTTTCAGGAAGCCGCAGGTCGCTCAAATTTATTTCTTGGGTTTTCTTGAATGGATCTTTTTTTTGCTGTACGTATCTGAGTAAGTTGAGTTTAATTTTCTCTGCGGATTGAAGTGAAACACGAAGTCCGACAGCAATATCGTTGGTGATATGCTTTGCGCCAACCGGTATTGAAGAAGAATGGGATAGGGCGCCATCCACATAAAGACAAAGATCTGTTTTTCCCCCACCGATATCGACTAATACTACTCCAAGCTCTTTTTCTGTATCGGTGAGGACTGCCTCAGCCGATGCAAGCCCTGCAAAAATAAAGCCGACATTAGTCAAACCCAGCTCGGAAAGACACCTTTCTAAATTTTTCAAATTAGTATGGGAAGCAGTAATAATATGGGTGTCGACCTCGAGTCGAATGCCAGTCATACCGATAGGATTTTTTATTCCGGCTTGTCCATCAACTACGTATTCACGTGGGAGGACCTCAATGATTTCCCTCGTATTTGAAATCGATATCGCTCGAGCGGCCTCGATGGCGCGATTAACGTCTTCTTCGACGATTTCTCCTTGCGGATTTGAAGCAGCAACCACACCATGTGAATTGAGAGATGCAATATGGGGACCTCCAACCGAGATGAAAACATTATTGATCTTATGCCCTGCCATCCGCTCGGCTTTTTCGACACTTTCTTCGACCGCCATCGTTATGTCGTCGATATCTACGATAAGCCCTTTTTTAACACCCTTAGATGGAGTGCTATGGAATCCAATAATTCGAAGGTCACTTGATTCCTGAGATTTTATCCCCACGATAGTTGCTATTTTAGAGCTTCCTATGTCGATAGCACTTACTATTTTATCTGCCATAATGTATCAAAATCGGACTATGGGTTTATCAAACCGTAAATCTAGTTCCTTAAAGTTTTGGGCTTTGATTTTGAACTGCTTTATGATGGTCTCCAACTCGAATAATTGTTGTGTTTTGTCTTTCGTGTTCGAGATAAATATCTTTTTATCTCTTAAGTAACATACTATCACACTCGATCCGCTAATATCAATACGTTCAACCTGCAGATTAAGACGTGACATTTTTTCGAGAAAAAAAAGCGCAGTAATGATCTCGGAGTAATTGAGTTTTTCTCCACTCTGGAACATAGTATAGTCAAAGGCTTGATAATACGTGATGAGCGTAAATTTTGAATCAGCTTCTTTTGCCTTACTTAAAATTTTTCCCTCCTTGTTGAGTAATGCATAGCCGTTGGTCAACTTAAGGGTGGCAATCGGTCGGCTGTCATATATTTGTATTCGTAAGGTATGGGGATACTGCTTTTTTATTTCGATAAATTCGACAAGAGGATTTTGTTCCTCTAAATTATTTTCTTCTTGAGGGAGCGAAAGCAATAACAGGTTTTTCTCTTTTAGGTTGTCAATTCCGATAATATTATATTTCCCAGGACCTTTCTCTACTACGATGTTTTTAACAGTAAAGTAGGAAAATGCAAAAAAGAGAATGGCGAAAAAAAACAGACCAAGTACCAATATCAATACATATTTGACGGAATTACTGTGAGTTTTCAAGAGTTTTCTTAATGATGGATGCGGCATCTTTATGAAAAAGGTTTGTTAATTTTTTAAAATTGTTTTTGTACTTTTGACTATCTCCCAAAATCGTTTGGATGAGATCAAGAAGTTGCAACGAGTTATTGCGTTGGTCAAAGATTTCGGCCACACCGGCGGATTGAAAAAGAAGGGCGTGTTTTTGTTGCTCCTGATAAGAAGACCAGGGAAGTGGAATAAGGACTGCCGGTATTTTCCAGGCAATAAGCTCGAAGACGGTATTTGCTCCCGCCCGACTAATAACAAGGTCGCTTATCGATAAAACAAAACCTAATTCCTGTTCACTGATGTGAGGTGCAATATAATAATTTTCCTGCAGATCCTTCGGAAGAAGAGACACCTTCTTTTTTAGTCGCTCATAATCGTTATATTCCTCGACATTTCCGGTTTGGTGGATTACCGTATACTTCTTTAATAATTGAGGAAGGATAGTCTCAATATGACTATTTATGCTATGTGACCCAAGTGATCCTCCTGTTATATATAAAATCGGACGCTTTTTAATTATTTGGAAAGGTTTTTCGATTATTCTCAAAACATCTTGTCGAACCGGATTCCCCGTAATAATAGTTTTTTTTTGAGGAAAAAAATGTATGGTTTCGGGAAAAGAGATAAAAATTTTGGCTGCGATACGACCAGTAATACGGTTGGCTATTCCCGGATGAATTGTTTGCTCATGGATATAAATTGGAATGCTCATGATATACCCTACAAGGCTTACCGGAAACCCAATATATCCACCAAAAGAAAGTATGATATCGGGTTTGGTTTCTCTAATGATTTTATAAGCGTTAAAAAAACCAAGAGGGACTTTTATGAAGTTGATGAAAGAGCGAAATGATAAAATTCTCGTCAGTCTCCCCGCTTGAAGGTGATAAAACGAAATTTTTCTTTTCTGGATTACTTGATATTCAAAAGACGGTTTGCTTTCAGTATCTAACGCATATTTTCTTCCTACAAAGAAGAGAGAGTGATTATTTTTCAGCTCATCAATGACTGCAAGAGCTGGAGTAATATGGCCGCCTGTTACTAGTATTTTCATTATAGTAGTCTCGATTTCTTTGCAATATTAATCAAAATACCAATGAGCATAAAAGAAATCAACAGATTAGATCCTCCATAGGAGATGAAGGGAAGAGGAACTCCGGTTAAAGGTAACAAATTCACCATTCCGGAGAGGTTTATGATGATTTGCAAATTGAAAAAGGCAAGTATTCCTCCTGCCAAGAGTTTGCCAAAACGGTCCGACGCATGAAGCGCAATTTGATAGATACGGTACATAAGATAGAGGTAGAGAGAAATGAGTAAGAAGGTGCCAACAAAACCGAACTCTTCCCCGATGATAGCGAAGATGGAGTCGGTGT
>Ga0155257_102_pt3 | contig 11815 bp, 11 predicted proteins | sample RifCSPhighO2_02_FD_106225 | JGI IMG/M metagenome (GOLD analysis project Ga0155257, IMG submission 106225) | Candidatus Roizmanbacteria bacterium RIFCSPHIGHO2_02_FULL_39_9
TTTGGCCAAAAAAACATCTGATTTATAGATCTCTCCCACCCCCTTTAAAACAATACTGATGTGTTCATTTTTCGCAAGTGCCTGAGTAATTGCTTCCAAGGATCCTTCGGAATCTGCCTTCAAAACGACAGATAACTTTTGTTCTTCTTTTATGGGATTGAGAAGTGCATCGAGATCTATTTTTTTATCGCTTTCTGAAATATGTTGGGTTGAGGCAAGAGGAGAGCTCTGTACTATATTTTTTTCTAATTCTATCGTGCTTCCTATGTTTGGGGCCTCTGAAAAACCATATAATTCAAAAGGAGTGGAAGGAGCAACCTCAGTAAGCGGTTTGCCCTGGGCACTCATAAACGTTCTTATTTTTGCCTTCCTTCCATCGGCTGATATGAAATCTCCAATTCTCAGTATTCCCTCCCTGATAATTGCACTGACGACGATTCCGCGTCTATCTTTCTTCGTCTCGATAATAACAGCTTGTGGATTGTTTTCTTGCGCAAATTGAAGATGCAAGTCTGAAGTAATGAGTAAGATTGTCTCGAGCAATTCTTGTACTCCTTTTCCTGTTTTAGCAGAAAGGGTGATCACAGGTACATTCCCACCTTTCCCTTCTACCAAAACTTCGAACTTCAGGAGATCATTTTTCACTCTTTCCGGATTAGCATCAGGAAGGTCCATCTTATTAACTACGACAAGGTATGGTATTTTTGCCGCTTTTATGTGTGCTATGGATTCTGCCGTTTGCGGCATAACAGAATCTATTCCATCAATCAGGAGTATCGCTAAATCAGCTACATTCGCTCCTCTCGATCTCAGCTTGGAAAAAGCTTCATGTCCTGGAGTATCAATGAAAGTTATCTTGTTAGTCGGGTAACCCTTGATGTCCGTCGTTATTTCATAGGCTCCAATTCGTTGTGTGATACCACCTTCTTCTTTTTCGGCGACATTGCTTTTCCTAATGAAATCCAAAAGAGTGGTCTTACCATGGTCAACATGACCCAAGATAGCTACGATTGGTGGACGCGGCAAAGTTTTTGGCATAGAATGAAATTTTGTCCCTGAATTATTAATCCTAGATTATGAAGTTTATACCGACTAAGTTTTTTTCTCTTTTTCTTCTTTAGACTCTGTCTTAACTTCTGCGATCTTTTTTTCCTCTTTCTCTTTCGGTTTGACCTCTATTTTCGGCTGGATTTGAACAATATCTAGGTCGAACCCAGTGAGTCGGGCAGCGAGGTTAACATTTATTCCTTTTGCCCCGATAGCAAGAGGTGCCTGTTGCTCATCAACGTGTACTTTGGCTTTTTTTGTTTCTGTATCTATTTCTACGGAGCCGATTTTGGCCGGGGAAAGGGCTGAAATAATAAACAATTTATCGTCACTGTTCCACTGAATAATATCTATTTTTTCCTGACCACCAAGTTCGTCGGTCACTGTTTGAACACGAATTCCCTTCTGGCCGACGCATGCGCCTACTGGATCGACTCCGCTTTGCGTACTAAAAACTGCAATTTTTGCTCTCTCGCCTGGTTCTCGTACTACTTTTTTAATCTGAACCGTTCCATTACCCATTTCGGGTACCTCTCTTTTAAAAAGTTCTTCAATTAATTTCGGTTCAATCCTTGAAATAATGATTCGCGTATTTCCGAATTTGTCTTCAATGATTTCCTTGATATATACGATGACCGAATCATTGACTTGATAGCGTTCATTTTTAATCTGTTCTTCTCGAGGAAGCAAGCCTTCAGCTTTTCCGATGTCAACATATGCGTTCCTCCCGTCGTAACGAATAACTCTTCCTTTGGTGATAGTTCCCACCTGTGAACGATAGTGCGAAAAGACAGTTTTTTTCTCCGCCTCTCTTATCTTCTGCAAGATAACTTGTTTGGCAGTCTGAGCTGCTATTCTCCCAAAGCCTGGAGGAGTAATATCCTTTGTATCTTTAAATATTCTCGCCTCACCATTCTCTCTACTTATTTTAGCTATTAATGTTTCTCCAAACTTATCCGGATACTCTTTTTTATATGCTGCTAAAATAGCAGCTTCAATTGAAGCAAGTACATCGTCTACTGAAATTCCTCTTTCGGTGGCGACTTGATTTAGTGCTAATGCGAATTCAGATTTAACTATCGTCATAGTATGTAATTCTAACACAGGCTCAACTGAATTCCAACCTTAGTTTGAAGATTTTTTGCGGTTTTATTTTTTTCCAGCGGCAGGTTTCGCAGGTTGAGCTGGTTTACCCTGTGAAGAGGATTTCGCATCAGGAGTCTTAGCTGTCGACTTACCTCCCGCAGTTTTCGAAGGGGAAGATTTGACGCCTTCGGCAGGTGCACCTTCCGCAGGTACTTCACCTTCTTCAGGCTTAGCGGTAATCACTTCTGGTGTAACCGTGGGAGCTGTTTCTGGCGTCACACTTTCTTCTTTGTGCTCAACCACAGAAACAACGACTTTATCGCTCAACGTTTTAATTTCGAATTTTGCTGATGTTTTTAGTTGGGATACTTTAATTTCCTGCCCGATTTCAGTAAGTGAAGCAATGTCAACTTCTATATTTTTGGGAATGTCTGTTGGAAGAGCTTCGACGAGAAGAATTTCAGTAAGAGTGAGGAGTACTCCGCCTTTTTGTGTTACTGCTGCAGATTGACCTATAATTTTGATAGGAACTTCGGTTTGAACCTTTTGCGCGAGATCAATCTTTCTAAAGTCAACGTGCAGAATCTGGTCGCTCACTGGATGCTTTTGTATGTTTTTTATTAACACAGGGATTTGATCAGACTTCAACATTAGGTAAACGACGCTTGTTTCTCGTGCTACTTTATATATTTTTAAAAGATCCTTATACTCAACCGAGACTGCAGTTGATTTAAAATCGGGACCATAGATGTTTGCGGGGGTCTTACCCTCTTTTCTTAATCGATTCAGCTTTTTTCCAAAGACTAAGCGTGGTTCAACCAATAAAGTTAATTTATCATCTTTATTATTATTTTGTTTAGTCTTTGCCATAAGCGTTACGAGGATTAAAATTTATTCTTTCACTAATTCGATAAAGAAAATTTTATCTTGCGATAGACTTGTATTATAGATCATAAAGTTGTCTTTGACAAGTACAGGAAAATTTTGGCTGACAATCTTAGTTGAACTAGGTACTGAAATTCTTAGCGAAAAATCGCTATTAGAGGAACCAATTTGTTTCTGGAGAATAAGTTGATAGACGTTTGTCCCTTTTTTGACAGCTTTTTTTCGAGTATAGACAATTTTAAGATTAGTCAGTGTTTTGGGTTTAACCTCCAGGAGTATTCCAATTTCTTGATATATATTTACTTTGTTGTCGTAGTTTTCGATGAGAGTTCCATCTTTTGTCATGGTTTCTAGCGTAACTTCAGGGGGAAGAAATAGCTGATAATAATTTTTATACGTTCCACCGGGAAAGACATTTTCTTGAGAGTCGTTTTTAAATTGGATCGAAAGAATATTTCTTATATTTCCTTCGTCATCAAGCTCGATGTCAAGATTATATGAGCGGCTCACAAAAAAGTTAGCTTTATTTACTCCAAGGTTAGCATCGACGGAAAATAGATAGTCGGAAATACACATAGGTTCGTTTGCGGGGCACGATGCTTGAATAACCTTGCCCGACCAATAGAGTCTATTCACCCGATCCTGCAATTTCTCATTGTCAAAAAAAATAACGATCTGCTTCTCATCCAAAGATTTTTTTAATTCAATCGCTAAGGTTTGAGTGTTTACGTTGTCGAGGTTAAGAAGCAAGTATTGTGCGATGTCCCCTAGAAAATTTTTCTTTTGCGTGGATCCAGGAAAAAAACCAGACTCGGAATATATTTGGGCTTTCAAATAAAAATTATTTTTATTTACTTTTTCCTTAAAGTCAGGTAGATATATTTCTCCAAAGGCCCCGAGAATATTCTGAATTGCAGTGGTGGTAAGAAGTATACCGCCTGAAAAATCTTTCATACCCATTTCCTTTTCCAAAAAAAAACTAGCCAGTTGATAATTTTCCAAAAAATCTGGGGAGAAGGCTGAATCCCTCAAAAACCAATTAGGTTGGCCTAAATGGATACGTAGAGGTACCGGTGGGTCTACGTGGGCGGCTAACTGTCCATCTGCATCATAGACATCGTAGATTTTCATTCCTTCAAACGTATAATTATTCATGGTAACAACTCCAAACGATCCGATGAATCCTCCTCCCGGTCTTAATTCCATATTATTAGCAAAAAGAATAAGGTAAGAACGCGATGTATTTTTTGCTAATAGATAATCAAGATGGGGAAGCAACTCCTTTATTTGGCTTAGAAGACGGCTTGCCGTGTTTAGTTTATCCTTTGTAGATTTAAACGCATGAGGAATCTTTTGGTTTACAGTAGAAATATCTGAGGTGATCTCATGTATATCATTCTTGAATTTATTAACGCGAAGCTCAAGCGAGTTGTAATCTTGAGATGATTTATTTTTGTCTAAAAGAAGGCTAATTATTTGCTTACCGTTTTGTTGTAAACTCAATGTTCGCGAAAGGGCATCGTATGTTTTTTCATTCACCGCCATTATGTCGTCTGTCAAGGAAATAGAAAAAATGAGATACGTAGTCCGCGAAAAGGAATATAATTTTTTGCTCATATTGAAAAAAGGAAGGCCAAGATCTAGATTTATTTTCAGCTCTTCTGGATTATGGACACTCACCGACTGAACTCCTTTATAGAAAAAATATGACGAGATTGCGAGAAAAGGAATAAAAATAATATGAGCAACAATAAGAAAAAAAAGTGTATAAAGAAAAAACCTTTTTTTTGTGGGAAATGTAAAGTATGATCTGCGAGATAAAGATTTAGGCTTCCTGCCCGCTTTTCCTATTATAGTCAAAAATGGTTCTTTGGCATCAGAAAAACTAAACCAGAGAATCTTTTCGATATGTTCATCGGAGAAATACTGTCCCTTTAAATTTATTATTTTTACCGGCATATGTGACAACTGTTTTGATTTCTTATCGGCTTCGTCCGGGGAGTTTACATATACGAGACAAATTTTTTTCATCTTTTTCCCAACATCTTTGGGGAGATGTTTTTGATTGATAAAAAAACAGTAGTCAAATTTTTCGAGGTGGGGAGGAATGCGAGGAGAAAGATAAAATTCTATTTTATATTTTTTTACTACTTCTCTAAAGAGTTGAACCAGTTCTTGGTTGCCTTCGGAAACAAGCAAAATTGTATTTTTATCGCTAATAGTTTCGGTTATAAAGCTCATATCTTATTATTCTAGTATAATTGTTATATTCGATGAGAATAGATGCAAAGTCTAATAAAAAAATAATCCACTTTAAAAATCTTTCTTCCTCAACTTTCAAGGATGTAAAAGGAAAAAAAGTACTCGTTGGTGGGTGTTTCGATATATTTCATTATGGGCACCTGCTTTTTCTTAATAAGGCGAAAGACCAAGGGGACCTGCTTATCATTGCTTTAGAATCAGATGAATTTATTAGGAAACAAAAAAGCAGAGATCCTGTGCACAACCATAGGCAGAGAGCAAATATTCTAGCCTCATTTATTTTTGTTGATTACATTATCATGCTTCCATTGCTAACTTCAAATAGAGGGTATCTGCGATTGGTTGAACTCATCAGACCAGAAATTATCGCGGTGAGCAAAGGAGACCCTCAATTGGCCGAAAAAAGAAAACAGGCAAGAGAAATTGGCGGGGGAGTCAAAGTTGTAGCTCCCATTTTTAAGCCTTTTTCGACTAAACGTATTTTAACAATTTTGCAAAAAGAACTTTAGATTATGCGACTTTTTTTGGCGATAGATTTACCTCCTCACATCAAACAGGTACTACAAAATCAAATAAACCCAATTTATCGAGATTACCCTGATTTTAATTGGACCGATCCTAAAAATTACCACATCACACTTCATTTTTTTGGTGGCGTAGACAACGTAGAGAAAACGAAAAAAGACATAGAGGAAGCAATATTTGATATTCCAAATTTTTATCTTTATGCAAGAAGTGCCGGAATGTTTATTGGACAAAAAATAGTACTCTATATTTCCTTCGAGAGGGAAAAGATCGCAGAAAACATTGCAAAAAAAATGAGGAATAAATTTCACCTACAGAACGATGAAAAATTTATTCCTCATTTAACAATCGCACGATCTAAAATACCTTCAAAACAGCAATATCTTCATCTAAAGAAAAAACTTTCAAAGCTTTCAATAGATTTTGAATTTCCTGTCAAAAAAATTTATCTATTTAACAGTATCTTTTCGGGTAAAAAACCCGAATATAAGAAAATCGCTGTTTTTAATTTAGGCAGCTGAACCAATTCTGAAAAGAGCTGTTCCGCAAACTGGGCATTTACCTTTCATAGCTGGTTTGCCGTTTTTCATAGTTACTTTTTGCGGATTTGCTACGTCTCTTTTTGCTCTGCATTTTACGCAATACATCGATGTCATAATTTACATTCACCCCCCCTCATAAAAATTAATTAGTAAATGTTAAATGTTAAATTTAAAAATTAACACTTAAGATTTAATCTTTATTTTGTAGCTACCTATTTATCGTAACAAAATAAAGAACAATTTCAAGCGTAATTATCAAGGAGATAATAAAAATACTTTTTCTGAAATCCTTAATAAAGAATTTATTTTTTCCCCCATCCGAGGATGAGGGCATATTTTGTTTGTCCTGACGTGCTATTTTTTTTTGATTTGGTTGAATCTCTTTATTTTCTATTACAACAGGAGATTTTTGATCTTGAGAGAGAAGTTTGAGTCTTTTTCGGTAATCAGCAATGATCTTTTCCTTTTTTGTTTTCCTGGACATACAAGCGTAATTGTAATCATATTGACACACATTTGTAAAGTGTTTACAATTTATGGTAATGGAATTTTATGCCGTCGCGGTATTTTTTTTTATTTGGCTCATTTTTCTTACTTGGATCGTAATTAAAACCCAAAGGCATTATCAGAGCCTTATTTCAAACACGAATAAGAAAAGAATAGAAGAGATTTTAGAGGACTTGCTCGAAAAGGACAAAAGATTTTCGGCGCAAATCGATAGGCTTTCAAAATTACTAACAGAAATGATACAGCATTCAAGGATGTCATTTCGGAAGATAGGTCTTGTTAGTTATAACCCCTTTGAAAGAATAGGGGGAGAGCAAAGTTTCGTGTTAGCGATATTAAATGAGTATAATAGTGGTTTCGTGATCAATTTCATCTATACCAGAGAAGGACTGAGATCTTACATTAAAAAAGTTAAGGAAGGCAAAGGAGATAAGTATGAGCTTTCTGAAGAAGAAATCGAAGCAATAAAGAAAAGTACCTAGTTATTAATTCAAGGAAAATCTTTTTATGATTAATAAAAAATTAGCGCTTGTCATTTTTTTTGTAGTTTTTCTTGTTACTTTGTATCTGTCATATTCGTTTTTCAGTGCGAATGCGGATGGTTCCGCATTATTATCTCAAATAGGATACAAGCCTCCCGTATCGAATGGTAATAAAACGCCTTCTGCAAACGAAAGTGAACCTAAAACGGAGGCTTGTCCGCTGAACGGAAAACTCTACGGAAAGTCCCAGATGCAAAAGTGGGAACAAAGAAGGCCGCTTGGAGTGATGATAGAAAACAGCACAGAAGCGCGGCCTCAATCGGGACTTAACTCAGCAGATATCATATATGAAGCAGTCGCAGAAGGCGGTATCACGCGCTTTTTAGCTATTTTTTATTGTAATGACGCAAGCTATGTCGGTCCGGTTCGATCCGCACGCATATATTTCGTGAAACTTTTGCAAGGATACGGGGATTATCCTTTATATGCTCATGTAGGCGGGGCAAATACGGATGGACCTGCAGATGCTTTAGGAGAGATCGACGATATTGGATGGGGTTTATATAACGATCTCAATCAATTTGCTGTCCCTTTTCCTAATTTTTGGAGGGATTACGAGCGATTACCCAATAGAGTTACCGAACATACCGTCTATACAAACACCACGAAACTCTGGGACTTTGCTAAAACCAAACGAAATTTAACTAACGTCGACAAGAAAGGCGTTGCCTGGGATCAACAATTCAAGCCTTGGACATTTAAAGATGACGCAAAACAGGGAGAGAGAGGAAGCGCAGACAAAATAGGCTTTGGATTTTGGGATCAATTCGGTGCCGATTACGGAGTTACTTGGAATTATGACAAAGTAACGAATAGTTATAAACGAGTCAATGGCGGTCAACCACACCTCGATAAAAATACGGGAAAACAGATTGAAGCAAAAAACGTGATTGTAATTTTTGCTAATGAATCACCCGCAAATGATGGCTATCCGGGAGGTCATATTCTTTATAAACTTACCGGTTCAGGCGAAGGGATAGTATTTGAAAACGGAAAAGCAACAAAAGTAACGTGGAATAAAAAAGACGAAGAATCACAATTGACTTTCTTTGATCAGAATGGAAAAGGAATAGATTTAGTTAGAGGATTGACTTGGGTAGAAATACTGCCGATTGGGAACGAAGTTACCTACTAAAAAATTCTCATTTTTTTCATTCTTGGAAATATGCTATCATTAGCGGTAATTCTACTATGCTTGAACATATTATACCTTCCAAAGCACGCAGGAAAATTTTAGAGCTTTTTTATCATCACCCGAATGAAAACTACTATTTGAGAAGAATTGTGCGGGAGGTGGATGAAGAAGTGAATGCGGTTAAAAGAGAGCTCGACATTCTTTCAGAAGAAAAATTACTTCTAAAAGAAAGAAGACTCAATAAGGTTTTTTATGAACTTAATAAAAACTACATTTTTTATGACGATTTTTTGAGAATTTTTGGAAAAACAAATTTATTGGCCACTCATCTCTATAAAAATCTTTCTAAAATGGGCAAGGTGAAGTTTGCGGTATGCTCATCCAAATTCATAAAACAGACACTCATAAAGGATGATGAAATCTATTTCTTGATGGTGGGGATAATAGTGGTACCTGAAGTGGCAGGAGTAATAACTGAGGCGGAAAAACTCTTTGGGAGAGAAATAAACTATACGGTTATGACAGAAGAAGAGTTTAACTTCAGGAAGAGGAACAATGATCCTTTTATTTGGCGTTTTTTGAAACAACCGAAGGTAATGTTGGTTGGGAATGAGGAAGATCTGCTAAAATGATGAGCATAATACTTACGTTCGCTCTTCATCCTGAGCGATAGCGAAAGGATCTATGAAATTTATTAAACTAATCTTTATTATTCTTATTGCGGGACTCATACTATGGATTGACCTTCCGGAAAATCAGTCCTTCCCAATTCCACTCGGAAAGGAAAAATATACCCTTACACTAAACCCTCCGAAATTGGACGTAAACATCGGATCAACGAGGATCATCAAAGATTTCACCACAAGGTATGGATTGGATCTAAGAGGAGGAAGTCACTTAGTTTTCGAAGTCGATACACGTAAAGTGAAATCAGAAGACTTGCAAGATGCTCTCAATTCTGTAAGAGACATCGTCGAAAGAAGGGTCAACCTTTTTGGCGTTTCGGAACCTGTTATCCAAACCTTGCAGTCCGGCACTGTGCATCGTATCTCAGTTGATCTTCCCGGGATAAGCGACGTTTCAGAGGCAGTAAAACTCATTGGTCAGACTGCGCAGTTAACTTTTAAGGAACAGGCGAGCGCTGAGGCAAAAGTAGCCACAGACACCCCTTACATCATGACTTTGACAAAAGAAACAGGATTGACAGGCAAAGACGTAAAAAAAGCAAGTGTGGTGTTTGATCAACAAACAGGTCAACCCCAAGTCTCACTTACGTTTTCAGATCAGGGATCAAAGCTTTTCGGAGAGATCACTCAACGGAATGTCGGAAAACCACTCGGAATTTTTATCGATAACATTCCCATATCGGCTCCCACAGTGCAGCAGGCAATTCTCGAGGGTAACGCAGTTATTACTGGGAACTTTTCGATCGAAGAGGCAAAGCAACTCGCAATCGCGATCAACTCAGGCGCTCTGCCTGTTCCAATAAAGCTCATTGAGGAAAGAAATATCGGTCCTTCTCTGGGAGAAATGGAGATTAAAAAAAGTGTAGTTGCTGGAGTTGTGGGACTTGGAATGGTTCTTCTTTTTATGATTCTCTATTATGGAAGGTTGGGAGTCATTGCATCGATGGCCTTGGTTATTTATGGACTAATATCTTTTGCGATTTTTCGCACCATCCCAGTGGTGTTAACTTTGTCAGGTATTGCTGGATTTATTTTGTCGATTGGAATGGCGGTGGATTCAAATATCCTCATATTTGAGCGTATTAAAGAAGAACTAAGGAAAGGAAATGATCTCGATATCGCTATTAAATTGGGATTTGGAAGAGCAATCGATGCCATTAAAGATGCAAATATCACCACATTATTAGTTGCATTTATCTTATTCAATCCTTTGAATTGGGAGTTTCTGCCGCAGTTTGGATTGGTAAGAGGATTTGCATTGACATTAGCAATAGGCGTAGCAACGAGTTTGTTTACCGGAATAGTTATAACGAAAAGATTGATAGAAATTTTTTATAAGTAGAGTTAACTATGGTCAATTTTTTGAAATATCGTAGGCTATATTTTTTGATTTCACTAATGGTAATAGGTATTGGTATTTTTTCCATCACACGTTGGGGATACCGCTACTCGATTGATTTTGTCGGAGGAACTAATCTTGAGTATCAAGTAAAAAAAGGGGAAGATATAGCCGAGGTAAAAAAAATTCTGGAAAAAAATAAAGTCGAGACGATCAGTATAAATCAAAATGGAATGACCTTATCGATAAGAGCCAAGGCGCTGACCCCCGAACAAAGCGCGGCGATAGAGAAAGAATTAAGAGGAACGCTCGGACCATATCTTGCGGTTTTGAGAAGCGAGACGGTCGGGCCTACCTTAGGTGAGGAAACAGTAAAAAAAACGATTGTGGCTTCCGCAATCGCGATTGTCGGAATATTGATTTATATGAGTTTTGCCTTCAAGAGCCTTAATTTTGCACTAGCCGCGATCGTCGCGATGGTTCATGATTTTCTGATAGTTGTTGGTATATATTCTTTGTTGTCACATTTTTTCCGCGCCGAAGTTGACACACTGTTTGTAACTGCGCTTCTGACGACAATGTCATTTTCTGTTCATGACACGATCGTTATTTTCGATAAAATTAGGGAATACAAATCAGCTGGAATGGATGATGATGTGAACCATTATGCAAATAAAGCTTTAACGGAAACTTTGGTTCGATCACTCAATAACTCAATGACTATTATTTTCATGCTACTTGCTCTTATTCTTCTCGGGGGATCGACAATCAAATTTTTCATCCTGGCACTTCTTATCGGAACGATTACCGGTACATATTCATCTCCTTTTGTAGCAACACCGATTTTGGTTTGGTTGGAAAAAAGAAAGAAAAGTTAGGTGTTAAGAGATATGAGTTATGAAAATAATCCGATTTTCTCTTGGACAGTTGCAAGCGAATTGTTATTTTTTGATAGAGGGAAGTGAATGCCTAATTATCGATCCGGCAGATGATGCTTCCTTTATTATAGAAGAGTTACAGAGAAGAAAGCTGAAGCTCGCTGGAATGTTCGCCACACATGGGCATTTTGACCACATCATGGCAGCAGGAGAAATACAACTGTCACTAAATGTTCCCTTCTATATTTCTAGGAAAGATTTATTTTTGGTGAAACGATTAAACGAAACTGCAAAATATTTTTTAGGATTTGACCCCCATTCTCTTCCGCCCAGTAATATTAAAAACTTGCAGGAAGGAAAGTTTGAAGTTGGAAGTTTGAA
>Ga0155257_104_pt2 | contig 11107 bp, 7 predicted proteins | sample RifCSPhighO2_02_FD_106225 | JGI IMG/M metagenome (GOLD analysis project Ga0155257, IMG submission 106225) | Candidatus Roizmanbacteria bacterium RIFCSPHIGHO2_02_FULL_39_9
ATTCTTTTATCCATAAATGATTTTCTGTCGTGATTCCCAAATAGATATACGGTTTTTTTCGATTTTAAGAGGGGAAAAAGTCTTTTCCAGTCGGATGCGATAAATGTATCAAACGTAGTACGATAGCCGTCCCAAAAATCTCCGTTAATAATCACTCTATCCGCTTTTAAGATAATTTTCTTAAGAAGCTCAAATTTGTTGGGCTCGAATGTGTGAGTAAGGTGAGTATCTGAAAAGACTAATATTTTCATATCTTAGTAGATTCTGTCACTCGTGAACATTTTTCTCCCTCCTTCGCTAACGCTTCGGAGGGCAAGCTGCTTTAGCTTCCTTGCCCAACAAAGTCTGAAAGACGAAGTAGGGTCGAGAATGTTTTTCACTCGCGACACCTACTTTAACTCTTTTTGCTTTTCTTATTTATTGATCATTCCCTGGACAATATTATTGGGAACTTCTTCGTAGTGAGAAGGTTCCATATAGAAGAATCCGCGTCCTTCAGTAAGAGATCGAAGTACTGTTGCATATCCCGACATATCAGCTAAGGGGACATAGGCTTTGATTACTACGGCTCTGCTTCTTTTTTCGGTCCCCAAAATCTTTCCTCTTTTGGCTGAAACGTCGCCGATCACCACTCCCATGAAATTTTCTGGTACGGTAACCTCGAGTTTCATGATCGGTTCCAGAAGTGCGATACCCGATCTTTTCGCTCCGTCTTGCAAAGCCATGGAACCAGCTATTTTAAACGCAATATCCGACGAATCGACATCATGATAGCTTCCGTCGTACAAAGTTACCTGCAGATCGGTCATCGGATATCCAAGCAAGACTCCCTTATCAAGAGCTTCTTTTACTCCTTTTTCTACCGAAGGTACAAACTCCGAAGGAATAGTTCCCCCCTTTATTTTATTGATAAATTTAAATCCTTCTCCCCGTGAAAGGGGATCCACTTTTATAAGACAGTGTCCGTATTGACCATGTCCACCTGTTTGTTTGATGTATTTACCCTCTGCTTCGACCGATTTTTTAACAGTTTCTTTGTAAGCGACTTGTGGTTTTCCTACGTTTACTTGCATGCCCATCTCCCGCCTCATTCTATCTACTAATATTTCAAGATGAAGCTCTCCCATACCGGACATTATTGTTTGGCCAGTCTCATGATTGACTTTGACTTTGAATGTTGGGTCTTCTTCTGCCAGTCTTTGTAGTGTAAAAGCCAGTTTTTCCTGGTCGGCTTTGGTTTTTGGTTCTATTGCAAGTGAGATAACCGGCTCGGGGAATGTTATTTTTTCCAAAAGAATTGGGTCATTAGGATCGGCTAAAGTATCTCCAGTTCGTGTATCCTTAGGACCAACCAAGGTGACTATTTCTCCCGCATAAGCCTTATCTATTTCTTCTCTCTGATTGGCGTGCATGAGAAGAATTCGGCTTACCCGTTCTTGTTTGTTTCTATTGATATTGTAGACATATGTTCCCGATTCCAAGACGCCTGAATAAATACGGGTATAGGTTAGTTTTCCCACATGTGGATCAAGCTGTATTTTAAAGGAAAGAGCTGAAAACTTTTCTTCATTCGAAATGCTTCTTTTTTTAACTTTCCCGGTTCTTGGATCAATTCCAGTAATTTCCTTGATATCGATGGGAGAGGGAAGATAATCGACAATAGCATCCAAAATTGGTTGAACGGCTTTATTGCGAAGTGAAGTGCCGCAATAAACAGGAATGAGTTTATAGGAAATAACAGCTTTACGTAAGGCCTTTTTAAGGTCTTCAACAGCGATTTTTTCTCCATTTAGATATTTATTCAAAAGAGCGTCATCTGTTTCGGCGATATGTTCAATCAACTTCGCCTGGGCCTCAAGAACTTTTTCTTTTATATCAGCAGGAATCTCGTCGCTCACTTCATATTCAATTCCTTGTGGATCTTTCCCCCAGACAATGGATTTTAGAGTAAGAAGGTCTATCACACCCTTAAAATCTTGTTCCTTACCTAGTGGATAGACCATGACCGCAGGTTTTGCTCCGAGCCTGTCTTCTATTTCTTTTACTGTTGCTTCAAAGTCAGCTCCAAGCTTATCCATCTTGTTTATAAAGCAAAGACGGGGAACTTTATATTTGTCGGCTTGTCTCCAAACAGTTTCCGACTGGCTTTGCACGCCTTCTTCAGCGTCGAAAATAACAACACCGCCGTCAAGGACACGCAGAGATCGTTCAACCTCAGCAGTGAAATCAACGTGTCCCGGAGTGTCAATGATGTTTATTCGTATTCCTTTCCAAAATGTAGTAGTAGCCGCCGAAACAATCGTAATACCTCTTTCTCGCTCTTGCGGCATCCAATCCATTTGGGTAGTCCCCTCATCGATGTCGCCGATTTTATATGATCTTCCGGTATAAAAAAGGATCCGTTCGGTAGTAGTTGTCTTACCGGAATCGATGTGTGCGATGATACCGACGTTTCTTACCTTATCGATGGGGACAATTCTATTTTTAGTGATGATCGATTGTTGAGCCATACAATAAAAAAAATTCCAATTCCCAATACCCAATTATTCTAGAGATTAGGAATTAGAAATTAAAAGTTCGAAGTTACCACTTCAAATGCGCGAAGGCCTTATTCGCTTCAGCGAGTTTTTCGGTTTGTTGACGCTTAATAACAGCTTGTCCTTGGTTTTTTGAAGCATCAACTAACTCTGCAAGCAATTTTTTTTCAAACGTATGATATTCTTTGTTCGATCTGCCTCTTGCCGCATTGATGATCCAATTTAAGGCAAGAAAGAGACGTCTCTCTTTCCTTACTTCTGTTGGAACAAGGTAAGATGCGCCCCCGAGTCTTCGTGGTTTTACCTCGAAATTTGGAGCAACATGGTTTATCGCAAGATTCAAAATTTTTAAAGGATCCTCTTTTTGTTTTTTTAGCTCTTCAAATAGGTCATAGACGATATTTTCAGCAACAGTTTTTTTCCCATGACTCATGACGTAGTTTATGAGTTTTGCTACCTCAAGGCTAGAATAGAGGGGATCAGATTTTGAAACTTTTTTCTTATAAGAACGTCTTGGCATACTAAATAAAATTTTTTTTATGAGGACTTAACCTGTTCGATTTTTGCTCCGTATTTAGACCGCGAAGTTTTTCTATTGACTACGCCGGCTGTATCAAATTTGCCTCTTACTATATGATACTTGACACCTGGAAGATCTTTTACTCTCCCACCTCTGACGAGAACTATCGAATGTTCGGCAAGATTGTGACCAATTCCTTGGATGTAAGCGGTGACTTCCATCTTATTAGAAAGTCTTACTCTTGCAACTTTTCGTAGAGCAGAATTAGGTTTTTTTGGAGTCATTGTTCTCACTACAGTACACACTCCACGCTTCATAGGAGTATTAGTGGCAACGTATTTCCTTTTTAAAGAATTAAAGTTAGTCTTAAGAGCTGCTGCTCTGGATTTCCTTATCCTTCTTTGCCTCTTTTTCTTGATTAATTGATTGATTGTGGGCATATTTTTGTAAAAACTTTCCGTAATATTTTTCTATCAGTGCTTGGGTAACTGGTATTAATCTGCCAATTATAACATTTTCCTTCAAACCTAACAAGTAATCGATTTGGCCTTTGATAGCAGCAGAACTTAATACATTTGTGGTCTGTTCGAATGAAGCGGCAGATAACCAAGAATCAGTATAGATCGCGGCACGAGTTATCCCAAGTATTGAAACCTTTCCGACTGAGGGTTTTCCTCCTTGAGCTAATATCTTTTTATTTTCTTCTTCGAAGCGAATTCTGGAAACAACCTCGTCTTTGATGAAAGAAGTATCTCCTTCATCCTCGATGATGACTTTATCGCTCATTTTTCTTATAATAACCTCAAAATGTTTATCGTGAATATTAATCCCTTGTGATTCATATACTTTTTGCACCTCATCCAAGAGGTAGAATTGAGCAGACCGTAATCCTTTGATGGTGAGGATGTCGTTTACGTCTAGATATCCTTCGGAAAAAGCAGCTCCAGTTGTGATGAGTTCACCATCTTTTATCTTTAATTTTTGTGACATCGGAATAACAAACTCCTGTTCCTGAACTGGAGTTTTGTTGAGTGAAGACACCTTGACCGTATATAATTCTTTTTCCGTGTCTTCCTGAACAGATACTTTTCCATCCATCTCGCTAATTGGGGAAACTACTTTTGGAGTTCTTGTCTCAAAGAGTTCCTCTACGCGAGGTAAACCTTGTGTAACGTCAGAAATGACAATACCACCAAAATGTCTGACCCTCATCGTGAGTTGGGTCCCAGGTTCGCCTATGGACTGAGCAGCGATAACTCCTACAGGAACACCAATTTCAACTAATCTGTTGTTCGACAGATCAACCCCGTAACATTTTTGGCACACTCCATATTTCGATTTGCAGTAGAGAGCTGATCTTACCATGACTTTTTTGATATTGGCTTTTTGAATGAGGGTAATTTTGTCTTCATCAACGAGTTCATTCGTCTTTAAGACAACCTCTTTTGTTTCGGTCAAAATGTCTTTGGCAAGAAAACGTCCCTTAATCCTGTCTTTAAATTTTTCTCCTCTTGCATCAGATACGCTAACCGTTAGACCTTCGGTTGCTTTGCAGTCTTCTTCACGTACGATCATATCGTGAGCAACGTCAACCAGTCTTCTTGTCAGGTATCCTGCATCGGCGGTTTTTAAGGCAGAATCAGTGAGACCCTTTCTTGCACCCCTTGCTGATATTACATATTCAAAAATAGAAAGTCCTTCCCGGTAATTCGACTTGGTGGGAACCTCAATAATTTTTCCCAGAGGGTCGACAACAAGACCCTTAATAGCTGATAGCTGTTTCAATTGTTCTCGTGATGCACGAGGACCCTCCGACTTGATGGCTATTTTTACTGGATTTTCTTCGTCCAGAGCAGCCCAAGTCATATCCGCGAGTTTTTCTGTTGTTTCTATCCAGAGCTTATTGGTATAGCGTTTTTTCTCTTCGATCGTTAAGAGGCCCTGTCGATAGTTTTTTTCAACTTTTTCAACCTCTTTTTCAACCTCTTTTAGAATTTTTTCTTTTTCATCTATTATTAAACAATCAAAGACAGAAAATGAAAGTCCTCCTGCAATTGTTGCACCCCAGAAGCCCATCTCTTTAAGTTTGTCGATAAGTTGACCCATCTCTTCATTATTGAGGATTTTCATGGCTTTCATTACTACCTGTTTCAAAGCAGAAGCTTTCATTGCTTGGTTTATAAACCTAAGCTCTTTTGGTAAGAGTTGGTTGAATAATATGCGACCTATAGAAGTTTTAACATGTTGACCGTCGATCTTTATAAAAACCGGTTCTCTTAATAATACCTTTTCAAACTGATATGCGATAGCCGCTTCTTGGTCGTTGGCAAAATATTTCAGATCTTCATCTTTTTTTTGTTCCAAATCCGCTGCAAAAGAAGTGATGTAATAGCATCCAAGCGCCATTTCCTTATTAGGAAGAACAATAGGAGTTCCGTCGGCTGGTTTTAATAAATTATGATAAGGTAACATTCTCGATTTTACTTCATCAATCGCATTCTTTGAAAGAGGCAAAAATACTCCCATTGCATCTCCGTCGAAATCGGCATTGTATCCTGAACATACCGTGGGATGCAACTTAATAGAGTATGAATCAGTGAGAACGGGATAAAAGCCTAAGATCGATAATTTGTGCAATGTGGGAGCCCGGTTAAGAAGAACAGGATGATCTTTTGATATCTCTTCCAGAATATCGTAAACGACTGGTTCTTTTTTCTCTAAAAAGTTTTTCGCGCTTTTTATATTTGGCGCAAGACCTCTTACGATAATTTCATGAAGTAAAAAGGGTTTAAAAAGTTCAAGAGCCATCTCTCTTGGTAGTCCGCACTGGTGCAGCTTCAATTCCGGACCTACGATAATCGTCGACCTTCCTGAATAATCTACACGTTTACCTAAAAGATTTTGTCTGAATCTTCCTTGTTTTCCTCGTAAAATATCGGATAAAGATTTTTGAATTTTTGAGGCAGCTCCTTGAGTTCTTGATCGACCGCGAGATTTCTGTAGGTCTATCAATGAATCGACAGCCTCCTGTAACATCCGCTTTTCATTTCTAAGAATGATTTCAGGGGCTCCAAGGTCGATGAGTTGTTTCAAGCGATTGTTCCGATTAATTACCCGTCTGTAGAAATCATTCAGATCTGAGGTGGCAAATTTTCCTCCGGGAAGTTGGACAACTGGCCTCAGATCAGGTGGAATAACGGGAAGCACAGTGAGGACCATCCATTTGGGCGAAATTTTTGCTTTGACAAACGATTCAAGGAGTCTCACTTTTTTAAGAAGTTTATTTCTTCTTTCGCCCTTTACTTCATTAAGTTCTTTTAGCGCCTCAGTGTAATTCTTGTTCACATCAAGAGAGGTAAGCATTTCGTAGACAACTTCGGAACCCATACCAACATCAAGGAATATATCGGCCTCTTTTTCTCTCAAATAGAGATAGTCATCTTCTTCAAGAGTATCAAGAGAGTTAAGAGATCTAATTGTTTTTGTAAGCCTGTCAAAGAAAGATTTTTTCTGATTTTTCTCTTCATTAAATTTATCCGAAAGAACTTTGATTTGCTCCCGCATCTTAAAATCGACTTCTTGTTCTGCAATTTCCCGCTGTTCCTTGACCGGGATTTTTTTGACGAGTGCTTCTTTCTGTTTTTCAAAATCGTTTTCGACTTTTTCTTTTTCAACCTGATATTTCTTTTCAAGAAGTTCCAATTCGCCTTTTTCGTTGTTTTCTATGATTTTTACTGACTGTTTTTGTTTTTCTTTGTCAACATTTTTAACCAAGTAGAGAGCATAGTAGATGATACGTTCCAGAGATTGAGGAGGAATATCAAGTATAGTACTTAACACGGAGGAAGGACCTTTAAAGTACCAGATATGTGCAATCGGGGAAGCAAGCTTAATATGACCCATGCGTTCTCTTCTTACCGCCGATGTGGTTACTTCGACTCCGCATCTATCACAGACAATTCCCTTATAACGAATTCTTTTGTACTTTCCACAGTAACATTCGTAGTCTTTAGTTGGACCAAAGATACGTTCATCAAAAAGGCCGTCTTTTTCTGCCCTAAACGTTCTGTAGTTTATCGTTTCCGGTTTGGTCACTTCACCATGAGACCAGGTGAGAATAGCTTCTGGTGATGCCAAACTTATACGAAGACCTGAAAAATCTAAAATACTTTGATTATTATCCATTTTTTTATTTAATATAATCAATCTCCAATCCTAACGCATTCAATTCTTTCATCAATACGTGAAACGATTCAGGTACATTTGATTGAGGTATGTCTATTTTTTTAATAATTGACTCAAAAGCTTTTGTTCTTCCTCTCACGTCGTCGCTTTTGATTGTCAACATTTCTTGCAATGTATAGGGAACCCGGTGTGTTTCTAGAGCCCATACTTCCATTTCTCCGAATCTTTGGCCGCCCATCTGTGATTTTCCACCCAAAGGTTGTTGAGTGACAAGTGAATATGGACCAACTGATCTTGCATGGAACTTATCTTCTACCATGTGGATCAACTTCATAATATATCCAACTCCTACAAACACTTTTTTATCATATGGTTTACCGCTCTGGGCATCATAAAGGGTAACTTTTCCATCAAGAGGAAGCCCTAATGACTGCAGTTGCGAAGTGATGAATTCTTCTTTTATCTTTTCAAATACGGGAATAGCAATCTTCGTTTGTTTATGTTTTGCGATAAGACCCAGTAAAGTTTCAAATAATTGTCCTAAATTCATACGGGAAAGGATAGAAAGAGGTGAGAGAATAACATCTACAGCAGTACCATCGTCTAAATATGGCATATCCCATTCAGGGAGTATTTTTGAAATAACACCTTTATTTCCGTGTCGGCCAGCGAGTTTATCACCGACTGAAATTTTCCGCATCTGTGAGACAGTAACAATAATTCTTTTTAGCACACTGGGTTCTAATTCGTTCGGGTCTTTTTTGGAATCAATTACTTCAATATGAACGACCGTTCCTCTTTTTCCGTACGGAACTCGAAGTGAAGTATCTTTAACGTCTTTAGCTTTCTCACCAAAAATAGCCCGAAGTAATCTTTCTTCTGCGGTCAACTCTTTTTCTCCTTTGGGGGCGACTTTACCAACGAGGATATCTCCGCCTTGGACTTCTGTACCAAGCAAGACGAGACCATCTTTGTCTAAGTTTTGCAGCACTTCTTCCCGAACGTTGGGAATATCACGAGTAAGCTCCTCTGGTCCAAGTTTCGTGTCAACCAGATCGGCGATAAATTCTTCAGAGGTAAGTGAAGTTAAAAGATCATTCTTGATTAATCGTTCTGAAATTACAAAACCGTCTTCATAGCCTAAGCCATTTAAGGAAGTGTAGGCAACAACAAGATTTTGCCCAAGAGCAAGTTCGCCGTCTTGTGTTGAAGGTCCATCTATAAGAACCTGTCCTCTTTTGATTTTTTGTCCTGTTTCTACCTTTGGTTTCTGATCAAAAACAGCATCTTTGTTTGTTTTGATAAATCTGTCAAGATTGTAGCTGTACAATTTACCACTTTTACCTTTCAGATTAATTTTATTCGCATCAACGTATTCAATAGTTCCATCTTCCTGAGCAAATACTGTTCGCTCAAGCGCAGAACTTATCTTTTTTTCCATTGAGGTGCCAACAATTGGTGCTTCTGGCCTAACAAGAGGTACAGCTTGACACTGCATGTGAGTACCCATAAGTGCCCGGCTCGCATCGTCATTTTGTAAAAAAGGGATAAGAGCAGCTGATGCTCCAACCACTTGACGCGGGGAAAGGTCAATAAAATCCAGTTTTTCAACTGGTGTATCTACGATCTCTCCTTTAAATCTAGAGACAACGTGTGAATCAGTGAGATAATTATTTTTGTCTATGCTTACTGCATTAGACGTGATATAAAAATTCTCTTCATCGTCAGCTTGTAGATAGTCAATTTGATCGGTTAACTTGATTGCAATTGTATTACCTCGTTTTTCTTTTAAAAGCCTGCGATAAGGAGCTTCAAGAAATCCGTATTTATTTACTCTTGAATAAAGAGCCATATAGGTGACCACTCCAATATTGGGTCCTTCGGGTGATCTAATCCGGCATATCCGGCCATATTGTGATGAAGATATATCTCTAATCGAGAAAGAGGCTCTTTCTTTTTCTATTCCTCCCGGACCTCCGACAGTGATCCTTCGTAGATTGTCTAATTCGGAGAGTGGGTTCGTTTGGTCGACAATCGTCGAGAGTTGACTGGTTCGATAGAATGAATTGATCGCGACGATGAGGGGTTTTGAATTTACTACTTGTGAGGGAGCAACATTAGTATCGCTTGTGACTAAACTCATCCTTTCTTTAATTTCTCGCTCCACTCGGACCATGCCTACCCGTATTCCATACATGCTTACTAGTTCTCCTACTGTTCGAAGTCTGCGATTTCCTAGATGATCTATATCATCAAAATTCCCTTTACTTCTTGTAAGATTAATAAGGTATTTAATCGTTTCTAAAACATCTTTTTGGGTCAATAGGTGATTTTCTTTATTGATGTCTAACGAAAGGTTGAGTTTTTTGTTGAGTTTATATCTTCCTACATCGGCAAGAGAGTATCTTCTGTGATTAAAGAACAGATTTTGAAGTGTTTCAAAAGCGTTTTCTAAAATGAGAGGTTCTCCCGGTCGAACTTTTCGATATATTTCCAAAACTGCGCTTTCCTTGTCTTTCGTGTGGTCCTTTTTTAGTGTGGGAGTTATATATTTGTCAACAAGATCTTTATCAAGACCGTTAAAGTGAGAAAGAATTTGGGTGTTATTTTCGCCGTCGAAAGCTCTTAAAAACGCAGTAGCGAGGAATTTTCGTTTCTTATTTACTTTCATCTCGATAAGATTGTTTTTATTTATAGTGATATCGAGCCACGCTCCAATATAGGGACGGACTTCAGCGTTGTAGAGAGTCAAACCCGTTGTTTTATCTATCTCTGCGGTAAAGTAAGCACCGGGAGAACGCACAATTTGATTGATGATCGCCCGTTCAATACCATTCACTACAAATGTTCCTCTACTTGTCATTTTAGGCAGGTTAAAGAAGTAAACTTCCTGCGATTTTTCTGCCCCTGTTTTTTTATTAAGAAGTCTTAGTTTGACATAAACTGGAGTATCATACGTCAATTTTTTCTTTTTGCAAAGTTCAAGATTATAGCGAGGTTCCCCAAAATAAACGTCTTCAAAAAAAAGTGTAAATTTTTTTCCGGTATAATCTTCTATCGGAAAAAATTCATTGAGTATTTCTTTTAGATCTATATTGATAAATCTATTCCAGGACTTTTTTTGAACTTCGATAAGATCAAATTTTTCGAGCTCCTTGTCTTCATTTCCTAGAAGAATTTTTTTTGAGAACGAAGTATTAGATGGGTTATTCTTAGACATCAGGACAGAAAGCTAATATTTTTATAACAATAAAAAAACCCTTCACAAAAAGGGGATCCAAAAAAAAGATATTAAAATATACACGATGCAATGTTAAAAGTCAAGCGTAATTTACTCTGAAGAAGGGATGAGCGTTTTCATCTTGTCAAGGAGATTGCCCATATGTGGTTTTTTTGAAGTTTCACCGTGATTTTTAACTTGTTCAGTCTTATGGATGAGCGTTCCCTCTATTTCTTCAGCCATCTTTACTACATCTTCTTCCAGGTTTTCACTTACCTCGAGTATTTTTTTTAACATCTCTCTTCCTTTTTTAGTACCTAAAAAGAAACTGACAAGAAGCGTGAGTGAAGCTCCAAGACCAAATCCTATCCACAAGTTTGAAATTTTGTGGTTATTTTGACTTGGAGCCCTTTTTTGTATGAATGACATCAATGATCTTAAATAAAGTTTTAACTCCCGAAAAAAATCCCATAAATTCCGTAAAATTGCTTTCCAGTGAAGAACCAATCTTCTCAAAATTATCAATAATACTATTTACACGAGTAAGTGTTTTTCTTAGTTCTTTGAGAACGAAAAAAAGCTGAATCCCTACTACAATAAGTAAGACAGTAGTAACGGTGAGTACGACCGTCAGAAGAAGTTGAG
>Ga0155257_105_pt1 | contig 11092 bp, 7 predicted proteins | sample RifCSPhighO2_02_FD_106225 | JGI IMG/M metagenome (GOLD analysis project Ga0155257, IMG submission 106225) | Candidatus Roizmanbacteria bacterium RIFCSPHIGHO2_02_FULL_39_9
AAGATTCAAAGACACCCTTACAAAAAAAGCTAGAGTCACTTTCCAAAGCGATTGGAATACTCGGTATCAGTATATCTTTTGTTGTCTTTGTACTCTCTTTACTACAGGGGTCGACTTACTTCCCGGCTTTTCTACTTGCGATTTCATTGGCTGTTGCGGTAGTTCCTGAGGGATTACCCGCAGTAATGACTATTACACTTGCCATAGGAGTGAAGGAGATGGCGAACAAAAAAGCAATTATTCGTAAATTATCCGCAATTGAGGCGCTTGGTAGTATTACGCTTATTGCGACTGATAAGACAGGAACTCTTACCACAAATAAAATGAAAGTGAGCGAGCTTTACGTCGACGACAAGCTATACAAAGAATCAAAACCTCCTTCTCTTTCAAACCATCCATTCTCGAAGATGCTTTTAGATGGAATTCTTTGCTCGACAGCAAGCCTAGTTTTCGTCCACGATCACGATCAGTATGATGTCTTGGGAGATCCAACAGAAGGAGCATTATTATTCTTAGGCCAAAAGATGGGTCTCATTCCTGAAATGGTAAGAAAAGAATGGAAAGTAGTAGACGAGGTTCCTTTTGACAGTGTGACAAAACGGATGACAGTACTTGTTGAGAAATTCCCAATTTCCAATAACCAATTTCCAAACAAATCTCAAATCTCAAATTCCAAAATACTCTTTAGTAAGGGCGCACCTGAGTCTATTTTAGAGATTTCAAAATATTACCAAGTTGGAGAAAAAATCGAGAAACTCACGCCGAATGAGACTAAAAACATCGAGAACATCATGCATGCGTGGGCAAAAAAGGGACTTCGAGTCTTAGCCTTCGCCTATAAAAATACCTCTCCTTCAAAGATGAGTAATGAACTGACTAACCAACTAACTAGCGACGATCTGACTTTTTTAGGCATGGTTGCCATCCACGATCCGCCAAGACCTGAAGTTTTAGAGGCACTAGCCAAAGCTAAACGTGCAGGGATTAAAGCGGTCATGATCACCGGAGACAATGAAGTCACGGCTGAAGCGATAGGAGTATCCACAGGCTTTATTAAAGAGAACGAGGAGATCTTGACAGGAAAACAACTTGAAGAATATTCAGACAAAGATTTATTGGAAAAGCTACCCAGTGTCAAGATCTTTGCGCGTACCACTCCTTTTCACAAAGCCCGTATAGTCAAACTTTACCAAGAGTTGGGAGAAATAGTAGCGGTGACAGGGGATGGAGTAAATGATGCGATTGCGCTTAAACAAGCTGATGTCGGGGTCGCGATGGGATTAATCGGTACTGATGTTGCGCGAGAAACGGCCGATATGGTTATCACTGATGATAACTTTGCCACAATAGTCAATGCAGTAGAAGAGGGGAGGAATATCATTAAAAATTTGAAAAATGCCATAACCTATCTTCTTTCCTGCAATGTATCAGAGGCACTCGCACTGGTAATTGGACTCATTATAGGAATTCCAAATCTCTTTTTCGCAATTCAACTACTGTATATTAATCTGGTGACAGACGGAGTACCGGCTTTAGCTCTCGCATTTTCTCCAAAAGACGACAGCGTAATGAATGACCAACCAAAAAAAGAAATGGAGTTGTTGGACTCCCGCAACAAAAAGTATATTTTTCTTGTAGGCTTGCTTGCTACCTGCATGGTAATAGCCTCATATTTTATTTTCAGAGGTACGGATCTTTACCGAAGGACAGCAGCTTTCTCCGTGTTAGCCCTCATTCAGTCATTCATTTTTGTTGACCTTTGGTTGTCTCACCATTCGGTGCTTAAAAATTTGAATAAATTGAAACGGGGCATATTCCTGGTAGCATTTATTGTTCCTTTTATTTTGCAGTTTGTCATTGTTCACAGCGAAAGATTGGCGTCGGTTTTTAAGATCTCCTCTGTTTCAGGTTCGACCTTCATCGGCTATATCATTGCCGCTTCACTTATTCTTGTTTGGATAAGGATTTTGAAAAGAATGCTATAAACTTTTTACTGCTTTTATGATCGCAGCAGCATTGATCTCCTCATACGCAAGAAGCTCTTCAGGCGTGCCGGAGCGAGGAAGCTTACGTACGCATAGGTGAACAAAATTCGAAATTCGAATATCGAAACTCGAAACAATATTAGAATTTCTCAAATCCAAATGTTCAAAACCTTTTTGTTTAGAATTTTTATCATTTAGATTTTGAATTTGTCTCGGATTTCGTGCTTTGGTATTCGAGTTTAATGCAGTAAGGACTGCTTCTCCGATTCCACCATACAGGTAGTGATCTTCAACGACGATAATATTTCTACATTTCTTTGCCTGCTCGCGAATCGTTTTTTCATCAATGGGTTTAAGAGAATAAAGGTCAACAATACATATGGAAATTCGCTCTTCTTTCAACTCATCCGCCGCTTTTAATGCCTCGTGTACTGTAATTCCCGCTGCAAAAACAACCGCTACATCCTGAGGGCTTTGGCGAAGTAGTTTTGACCCCGCAATTTTAAATGTTTCATCGTGTTTGTAAAGTATCGGAGTTTTTTCTCTGGTGGTTCGCATGTAAAACAATCCGGCAGTCTTTGCCATTATTTCTGTCAGTCTAAAAGTCGACGTTGCGTCTGATGGATAAAAAACGATGCTGTGAAGTACACTCCTCATCATAGCCAGATCCTCGAGAGCCATCTGGGACGGGCCATCAGAACCAATCGAAACACCCGCGTGTGAACCGACAATTTTTATATTCGGTCGAGAATATTGAGACATCCTGATCTGATCAAACGCTCTGGTGAGAAAGGCTGCGAACGATGAAGCGAAAGGAATATATCCTTGTTTCGACATCCCAAGCGCGGCAGAAATCATATTCTGTTCTGCGATAAACATTTCAAAAAATCTTTGAGGAAATCTTTTCCCGAACTTATCTGCGTAGGTAGAATTAGAAGTCTCGGCGTCAAGGGCAACGATTCTTTCATCCATTTCTCCAAGAGCAGTAAGAGCTTCTCCATATGCTTCTCGGGTAGCAACAAGAGAACCAAGTTCATAATTCGTAGTTTGTAGTTTATAGTTTATAGATTTAAGATTTGAGATTTTGTTTTGATCTTTGAGTTTTGAGATTTGAGCTTTAGGAAATTGTATTTTCCCTCTTACGTTAAGGTCTACTTCTCCCAGCTCATCAAGCGCTTCCTGTAATTGTTCTTTTGGTACTGCCTTCCCATGCCATCCGTCTTTATTCTCCAGGAAGGAGACTCCTTTTCCTTTGATAGTTTTAGCGATAACCATGATAGGAGCTCTTGACTCATCACCGATGATTGACTCGTATGTTTTATAAACTTGTTTTAAATCATTTCCATCTTTCACTATCACTGCTTTCCAACCAAAAGCTTCGACACGTTTTGCATAGGTCTCGAGGTTCCAACCAAGCATTGTTTCGCCCCTTTGCCCCAGTCGATTGACATCAAGGATTGCGATAAGATTACTGAGTTTGTAATATGATGCGATTTCCATCGCTTCCCACACCTGGCCTTCAGCCATTTCAGAATCGCCTAATAAAACAAAAACTTTGGGAAGTTTTTGTTTTAAATCCGAAATTCGAATATCGGAATCCGAAACGTTTTGGTAATTTGAATTTTTAATATTAGAATTTGTTTCGAGTTTCGAACTTCGTGCTTCGAATTTGAGTTTTATCCCCAGGGCCATTCCTACCCCAACTGAAAGACCTTGCCCAAGAGAACCGGTTGAAACGTCGATATATTTGAATCGGGGAGTGGGGTGTCCTTCAAGGACAGAATCGAATTTTCTAAGGGTTAACAGTTCATCATATGATATGACTCCTGCTGCATGATATAAGGAGTAAACAAGGGGTGAGGCGTGGCCTTTGGAAAAAATAATCCTGTCATTTAAAAAAGATTGCGGGTTGCGAATATCGTATTTCAGAAAACCCCCAAAAAAAAGAGTTGACATCAGTTCAACAGCAGAAAGGGAAGAGGTTGGATGTCCTGACCCTGCAGCAGTAGTTGAGGTGAGAATATCATAGCGAAGCAACTTAGAGATAGACGGTAAGTATGATAATTTTTTCACTCCACAAGTGTACCAAATCCAAGAATTATTTGTAAAAGCTTCATACAAGTCAAAAGAATATACTTCCACGTGATAAAATGAGGAATGCAAGAACCTACAGATGCACTTCCTTCCATTCATCCAGATCAAGGTCAATTTTATGGCTCATCAAGAAGAAGATTGACACAGCTTATAGATAAAATAGAGAATAAACAACGGGCCCAAACGTTTATAGACAAGTATACGCATGAAATGCGGTTGGCAAAAGGTGCAAAATATAGATACGATCCACCAGGTCTTACCGAAAAAGCTGAGTTTTTCACTGCGCCGCCGGTAAAAATGTTTCAGCGAAATTCTTTTATTGATGAGGTAAGCGCAGATACCGCAGATGTAAAACAGTTTCGCCCCATTGTCAAAAGAACTTTCTTAATGCTTGATTTAGAGAATCTTCGTGATGCAGATGCGACTAAGTTCGAAAACTATAATGCCGCAGACTATATGTTAGGTAAAGTAGCTGAAAGCCTTACCGAAGAGGTAGAGAGATTAAAAAAGCAGTTTGCGGGCAGAAATATTCGTGTCGAGGTAGGGAGATATGGAGGGGATGAGTTTGCGTTGGCTTTGGTTGGAGACTACACTGAAGAAGATTTATTGAGGATAGGTTCTGACTCGCTTCAAAAAGTACAAAGTTTGGATGCTTTTTACCAAAGATTACCTAATGAGCCTATTATCCGCAGTAAGATCAAGGTCAAGAGCGGCGGTTTTGAATTTATCGAAATTGATCCTGAAGACGTCATGGGAAGTGAAATATTCGAGTACTATTTTCAGCAGGGAGTCATCTTAAACGACGAACAAATAAAAATAGAAAAGGAAAGATACAAAAATAAGATAGAAGACTTCCGGCAAAGCGCAGTTTCCCGTAAGAGAGACTATCCGGTCGACGTAGATAGCATTGACAAAAAAATCTTATATTTGACGACTCGACACCCTGAATTCAAAGACGTTTACGAGGATTTAATGACTTCTACTTTACCCACAGAGCTAGTCCAAAGTCTATTTTTAGATTTTGTGGAGAATAATATCTATGATCGTCTGCTCGGTGCAAATGTTACCAGCTTTGCTGATCTGGCAGAACATCTTAACAAGAGAGAATTTTCAAGCCTTTGGATATTTGACGGCAAATTTATAAAAGAGACGAATGATGCATTGGGATATCCTCTGGCTGATAAATTAATTCAAAATATATGGAGAGAGATATCAAGCAAAATTTCTCCGGAAGACCGTGATAATCTATTTTTTGCTCGAAGAGGCGGAACATTCGCTCTCGCACTTCGGAACGAAGCAAGACTATCCCAGGAAACAAGAGCTAGTCTGCAAAAATTGAAAGCGGTTCCTTTTCCCGAAGGTGATTTTACTGTACCTGTCGGAATTTCTGAAATTGATTTGCAAGCTTTAACCCCTTCCGAAGATAAACCGACTCCTTTGAAAGTAGCGGAAAGACAGGCAAATGAAGACTGGTTGAGGACAGTATTTAAACAGATGGTAAACGTAGATATAGAGATTGCTTTGCCTCAACCGGACAGCCCTCTTTACAATACATTAGACGAGGCAAATTTAATTGGATTTACGAGAAAATACTTTACCTCTGATAAAAGGGGATATGAACGAGTGAAAGACGCGCTTGTTTTTCTTCAGATGGAAGTAGGAGAACTTGCAAACAAAACATTTAACGACATTAGATCAAGACTTCAACTCATTTTTGACTACGAAAAGAAAAAAAGATATTCTTAAGGTGATTTTTATTGTTGCCAAGAAGCCATGAATTTTAAAAATTCATTCACTAAATCAGGCTCAAATCTAGTGCCCGAGTGCCTTGTTATTTCTTCAAGTGCTGCATCTTTTTGCATAGGCCCTCGATCAGGTCTTTTTTCTGTTGCCGCCGCATAATGATCGGCTATAGCTATTATTCGAGCACCAAGAGGAATTTGACTACCCATCATTTGTAGATTTGCTGGGTATCCTAAGCCATTCCAATATTGGTGATGGGCTTCGATTATTGCCAATATTTCCCGCATGGAAGGAATTGGTCTTAGTAGTTGTACTCCTAGATCAACGTGCTTCTCCATTATTTGTCTTTCTTTTGGAGTAAGGAAGGGCTTTTCCAAAAAGTCTTTAGGTAAGGCAATCTTTCCAACGTCGTGGATTAACGCAGCTGGTCTAATTAAATCAACAAGAGAATCTTCTACTCGAATCGCCTCGGCAAATCCAGTAGAAAGTCTAGATACAGACATGTGATGATCAAGCAACCCGAGGCCAAAGCTTTCAAAAGTAGATAGACATTCGTACATTACCCCCTCCAAGAGAGTAGAGGATGCAAGCTTTCTTTGAAGGTCAAGATAATGATTTGAACGAGTGATTCCTCCTAGCTCTATAGATGTAACCATATCAGGAACCCAATTATATCATACACATTTAATATGTATCGAGATAATAACTACCTCTTGACAAATGTTATAGGATATGTCTATCATGAATATATGAAGCAATTTTACAATTTGAAGGGCCTGATTATAAATTACTATAAGTATATGAAAAGAGATGAACCGTATCTTATAGCTAACGGCCTGCCAAAGGAATTCACAAACGAACCTGCAGGCGGAGTGGGAGGATAAAATAGATGTTAGCTTATTAGACCGTAGACTCTAGAAGAAAAAATCTAACATCTAAAGTCTAAAAACTAAGGTCTAACTTTAGCGCAACCGAGTGGAGGAATGTTTTCCGAAGCTCGGTGCGTTTTTGTTAGAAGCAGTTTCCGATGGAATCGGATTACTGATTCTTACATCCTCCAGCAATCGTCCTTCAGCACGTCGAGCGAGTAGCGAAGAATTAAGTGTTGAAGTAAGATGCGGAGGATTATTGAAGATTTATCTTAATGGGTTAAGTTTTGAGTAAGATGCGTACGTTATCAAGGAGTTCTGCCGGGCTGTAGAGCTGTTGAGATAAAATTCTGAATAAGAGGAGCAAATTGAACTAAGGTATATAAACCTATAGCGACTAATCCTAAAAGACCGCCGGCTAAAAGAGGGATCTCAAATCGAGATCCTATTGGCGCGTAATGTTTGGTTTTTTCGCCTCTATAACTTGGCTGTAGTCCCATATTTAAGCCTATATTATAACATATTAGACTGTTACAATAGCTTATTTAGAGCATTAGTTCTCTAATGTGGAAGTATCACCTAGAGGTTGTCCAAGCTCTTGTGCCTTGAGGACGCGGCGCATTATTTTGCCGGAGCGGGTTTTGGGGAGTTTTTCGACGAAATCGATCTCATCTGGCGTTGCTATGGGGCCGATCATCTTCCGGACCTGCTGTTTTAATTCGTCTTTCAACTGATCTGAGGCTGTAATTCCGTGTTTGAGGATAATGAATGCCTTAATTGATTCCCCCTTTACTTCGTGGGGTTTGCCGATTACGGCAGCTTCCGCTACTGATTGATGGGAAACGAAAGCACTTTCAATCTCGGCAGTACCCAGGCGATGCCCAGAGACTTTAATTACATCATCACTTCGTCCTATGATCCAAAAATACCCATCCTCATCTTTCTTGGCGAAGTCTCCTGTTTCATAAACATTTGGAATTTTTTCAAAATACGTTTCTTTATAGCGTGTTGGATTATTGTATACATCAAGAAGCATTGCAGGCCATGGTTTACGGATAATGAGGTGTCCCTCTTTGCTTGGACCAACAGGAATACCTTTCTCGTCGACCACGTCAGCATCAATCCCGAAAAAAGGCTTGAAGGCGCTTCCGGGCTTAAGAGGAACAGAAGGAAGGGGAGTAATCATAAACATTCCCGTTTCTGTCTGCCACCACGTATCCATGACAGGACAGCGTTCTTTCCCAATATTTTTGTAGTACCACATCCACGCTTCGGGATTAATAGGTTCTCCGACACTTCCCAAAATTTTTAAGGATGACAGATCGTATTTTGCAGGATATTCCTCGCCACAACGCATCAGGGCTCTAACCGCAGTTGGAGCGGTATAAAACTTAGTGATTTTATATTTTTCGATCAAGGACCACCACTTTCCCGGATCAGGATAATCTGGTGTTCCCTCGTATACAAATGTCGTAATGCCGTTAAGAAGTGGGGAGTACACGATATAACTATGTCCTGTTATCCATCCTGCATCAGCTGTACAAAAATATACATCATCCTCCTTTAGACTAAAAACATATTTTAATGTTAAGTAGACACCAACCATGTAACCGCCGTGAGCATGAACGACGCCTTTTGGCTTTCCTGTGGATCCCGAGGTGTAGAGGATAAAGAGGGGATCGGTCGCCTCCATGATTTCTGTCGAGCAAATAGTGTCTTGTTTTGCGATGAGTTCGTGATACCAGAGATCACGGGAAGGATTCATCGGTACTTCATCATCAGTCCGTTTTACCACTATCACATTCTTAATCGAAGGATCTTCCTTCACTGCTGCATCCGCATTTTTTTTGCACTCAATTACTTTTTTTCCGTAAGGGTAAGCATTGCAAGTGATGAGAAGTTTTGCCTGGGCATCTATAATTCTATTTTTTAGCGCTTCAACTGAAAAACCCGAGAAAACAACAGAATGTATAGCTCCGATCTTTGCGCACGCAAGCATTGCGATAAACTGCTCTGGAATCCGGGGAAGATAAATACTTACCTTGTCGCCTTTTTTAATACCTAAACTTTTCAATCCATTCGCTAATCTGCATACTTCTTCATTGAGCTGACCGTAAGTATACTTTCGGGCTGTGCCATCCTGACCCTCCCAGATATAAGCGAGTTTATCCTTGACTGGAGTTTTTTGCCAGCGATCAAGTGCATTATAGATAATATTACATTGAGCTTGGACAAACCAACGAGCGTATGGGAAGTTCCAATCTAAGACTTTATTCCATGGTTTGAACCACGAAAGTTCGTGAGCTATATTTTCCCAAAAGGCTTCCGGGTGCTCCTTTGCTTCGCTGTAGAGTTTTTCGTAATCTTTGATGAAGGATGCATCGATTGTTTGTTGTGAAGGAAGGATCATCTATTTATTGTGAAGGAGATCACGCAGAAAATCAAGTGAGGATTAACGTGTTATCTGATATGATTTTACTTTTTGCAGGAGATCTTTTGCATTCGAATTCTCCTCAAAGTGTTTTCTTACCGGTTCCAATAGTTTATCCAGAATTTGTATCGCTTTTTGTTTGATATCAAGAGGATGAATTTGTTTTTCTCTATAGAGTCTTTCGAGATTTTCGTAGTTATTTAGAATCACAGGTCCTCCATATTTGGCCGGGCGCTCGACAACTACATTTTGTAATCCAAGCCGATCCAAAGACTCGAAAATAATATATTTATAATATTCGAGGACGGGGTTTTCCTCGACAACTCCTTCGGGACAATAAGCTTTGGTAATCTTTCTTTTGATATCTTCAGTTGTGTCGGTCATGAAAATAGCCGAATCAGGGTGAGATTTGGACATTTTGATCTCGATGGTACGGGATGTTTTATCTGAAGTTGAGGTAGGAGGCTTTCCTAATCCCATAAGCATATGGTGACTGACCACTACCGGTTTCCAAAATCCAAGCTGTGGGCCAATTTCACGGGCAAGCATATTTAATTTACGCTGGTCCATCCCAAGTTGGGTTATCTTTGCACCAAGCATAAAAATATCCGTGACCTGCATGCAAGAATAGATGATATTTGCTCCGGTGAGGGAGTCGAGCGATTCCGCTCTTCCCATCATCTCAGCTGTGCGGATAAATCTTCGCAGAGCATTGGTCCGACCTACTTGAATGACAAGTTTCCAGTAATCGGGATTTTTGACCATATCTGAGGCCCACATGAACTCAACTCTTGAAAGATCCATCCCCGAGGCTCTCCATACTTCGATAAAATATTTGCCGGTTATTTTTATCTTTTCCAGATCCCCCCCGAGTTTATTATTAGCAAGTGCGTGCCAGTCTGCGACCCACATGCGGAATTTCACCCCTGCCTTGGTCATCTTGTTGACGTTAATGGCGCGGACTATTCCTTGAGCGATGTGGATCTGTCCGGATGGTTCGAATCCGTCGTATGCATAGAGTTGTTCTTTGCTTTCGAGAAGTGTTCGAAGTTCATCTTCCTGTATAATTTCTTCTCCGACTTGTTTGATAAGGTTTATTCGTTCCTCTGTAGTCATAGTGAGATTATAACAGAAGATAATATCGTTATTGAATTCTAGGAAAAAAGTATATAATTCCTCTTTTATATGAGTGGAAAGCCAGAACAATCCTGGAGAAAAGTATTTAAAGACGCAAGGAGTTTGTTTCAAAGAAGTAACCGAGAAAAGAAGGAAGAGTGGGGAAACTTTGTCACTTGGTTTAGGGAGAATGTGCAACCTGGAGAAACTCTTATCTATTTTTATACTCCCCGCTCAAGGCACAATCTAAGAAGAAATGGAATAAATCTTTACGGCGAAGTAATAGGAGGAGGAATTTTAACAACAAATGATGATCAAACTGTGAATGTAACAAACGTTCGGAATGAAAAGGGAGAAGCGGGAAATTATCCTACATCTTGGCCTGCGCTTGACGTCAAAAAGGTACAAATAAAATAGTAATTGACATTATTTTTACATCTGATACACTTAATTTTAAGTCGATAAAATTCATAGAAATTTTTACTCTACGATTTATTGAAATTTTTACTGCAAGTAATTTATCTTACCTAACTATTTTAGTTATGAAAAGTCACATTGACCCGCTTACTCTTACTTCAAAACTGAACTCAATGCTATTTCCTTCGGTTTCTCTCAGGATAAACACTCGACGTTTTGAAAAGCGAGTTTCAGCGGGTTTAAGAGCTTGTAATACTCACTTATATTATAAGTTCGTAAACAATCTCTAAAAGGCAGGTGATTTTACATGAACAAAAAGCTATACGTAGGAAATCTACTATACGAAACGACCGATGAAGATCTCAAGCAGACCTTTTCTGCAGCGGGAAATGTAGTGTCAGCTACGATTATCAGATATCGTGATACCGGAAGGTCAA
>Ga0155257_103_pt3 | contig 11090 bp, 13 predicted proteins | sample RifCSPhighO2_02_FD_106225 | JGI IMG/M metagenome (GOLD analysis project Ga0155257, IMG submission 106225) | Candidatus Roizmanbacteria bacterium RIFCSPHIGHO2_02_FULL_39_9
ACTCCTACGCCAACTCCCACCCCAACTCTTACTCCTACCCCAACAACTAAAGCAGTAGCAACTACAATCCCTGTCCCCACAAATACACCAGTTCCAACGGCAACTCCTCAACCCACCTCTGCACCCGCTTCGGCCACAAACACTCCGACTCCTACTCCGATCAACAACCCTTCCGCCACAAACACTCCTACGCCAACTGATACTCAATCTGGTGACCAATTAACTCCAACCTCTACACCAACGCCAACATCTGGGCAATCTGAAAGGCCCTCTCCAACAAATACTCCTTCTCCTACAAACACCCCTACTCCTTGATAATTTTTTGCAGAACTTCGTGAAGAATGGGAGAAGCGGCACAGATCGTAAAATGTTTTGTGATTAGAATTACAAATCTGCTATTATATTTTCATGCGAAGGTTAAATCTCATCCTTACTCTGACTTCTTTAAGCGTGCTCCTTGTTACCGTTGAGCGATTTTCTTTTACCACTAAAATTCTTCTCCAACCATACAATTTTCTTAGACTTCATGAGTTAGTCCAGATGGTTTTCATCATTCTCTTTACTGTCATCCTTCCTTTTCTTGCTCTCCATGAGATCAGCGACAATTTTAAATTGCTCCAAAAAAAGGGGGGATTACTCCTAGGAACTTTATTTATTGTAGGAATCTATTTTTATGCAACCGGCAATGGAGTACATGAAATCGCGAGTTTCTTTTTCAACAATTATTGTGATACGAAAAATATAGTCGGGAATTTATGCAACGGACTATTTTTCAATGATTACTATTTGGGAAACATCCTTTATTTCATAGGAGCTGCCCTTTATACCATCGTCCTTTTTGTCCTGGAGAGACAAAACCCTGCTAAGCAATTTGAGAGAAAAGATAAGATAATTCTCTTTATTAATGCGCTCATCTTCTCCTTCGCCATCTTTGCCTATGCGGCGTTTGACCGAGTACTCGTTGGCTTGGCCTACTCGATTTTCTTGGCTATAGTTTCTTTAGGATTTTTACTGACCGCGAAAAAAGATTTCTTTCGCCTTCCCTACACTATGTATGCGACTGTCTGCTATGTTTTAGCAACCATTGCTTCCCTAATAGTAAGATTTCGCTAGCTACGGATTGTACACCAGCTTCAACTTATACAGTATGAAGGATGATATATACTTTTATATCTAAACTATGCCTAGTTTAACCGAAGAAGAGCTCATCACGTCATACCGGCGCTATCTTGATCCTCTCTATTCCTTTTTCTCCTCTAAATTACTCAATAAAAGGATAGCTGAAGACTTAACCAGCGATGTCTTTACGATCTTCGTAAAACATATCCGAGAAAATAAGCCAATCGATAATATCCAAGCCTACCTTTTTGGTATCGCTAAAAATGTGTTCTTCATGCACTTGAGGAAAAAATATAAGGAACCGGTCATTTCTTACTCTGAGATTTATGATTTTTCTGCCTATGTCCTTGCCTCACACGAAGCGAAAAACAAGGATTTCATGGAGACCTTGAAGCAATATCTTCCCCAGCTCCCCGAAAAACAGAGAATTATCATTACGATGCGCCTCATCGATAAAAAATCCCTATCAGAAATTGCGAGGGAATTAGGGAAAGATATGAATTATGTCAAGACAACCCAAAAAAGAGCCATTCACACACTGCGAAAATTAATCGCATGTACACCATAGGCAACAATATAGATATGAGAGACGAATTCGAAGAATTATATTCCGACTTTTCCCAATCCCACTCTACATCTCAAGATTTCAAACAATCTTTACAGAATAAGTTAGTACATGAGTATAGAAAAAACGGAATCTTTACTCGATTTTTCTTGCCTCAACCAAAAGTTCTTTTTGCTGCCGCATTCGGTCTGATACTTATTTTTTTTCTCTTTTCATTCCAACAGTCGAAACACAATACGATAACAATCAAGCCTCCCGAACAAAAGATAAAACCAACTTTTCTTGCCAAGAAAGACGATTGGGTGTTCTCACAAAATAATAACGAGGAGTCGTCTTTATCTCAATCAAAAGCCAACATTTTCAATATGGCTCCACAGATGGGACTTCGCGTACCTGCTGCCGATGCAAACTTAGGATTCGCGACAGGAGGAGCTAAAGATATCAGTAACTTCAGGGAGAATATAAAAAATGGGTATCTCCCATTACCGACCGACATCACCCATGAAGGACTTTTCTATGATTACTACTTCGATACCGGAAAACTGGCTGATTGCTCCCAATTATTTTGTCCTTCTTATAGTTACGCGGTGAGCAAAGATCCTTTTTCTCAACAAAAAGAATACTATATGACGGTTGGTCTCAATTCCGGGTTAAAAGCGAATGAATTTCAGCGTAAAAATCTAAATCTGGTCGTGGTTCTTGACATTTCCGGATCGATGAGTGCACCATTTGATCAGTATTATTACGACGGGAAAAATAAACCGGCAAATTCTCATAATCTATTCGAATCCCAAAAATCTAAAATGCAGGTCGCTAATGAAGCAATCGTGGGAATCCTCGATCACCTCCAACCCGAAGACCGTCTCGGAATAGTGCTTTTTGATCAGGAGGCATATCTCGCCAAACCCCTCAATTATATGGGAGAAACAGATGCCGAGGCTTTGAAAAAACATATTCTTTCAACTAGAGAACAAGGGAGTACCAATCACGGAGCAGGATATCGCCAAGGAACAGAACTGTTTCAAGATTTTTCTGATTTAAACAATCCTGACTATGAAAACAGAATTATTTTTGTGACAGATGCCATGCCAAATACCGGAACGACCGGTAGAGATTCGCTTCTTGCCATGGTGCAAGATCAAGCAGATAAAAAGATCTATACTACCTTCATCGGAGTCGGCATCGATTTTAACAGCGAACTCATTGAAGGAATAACAAAAGCGCGCGGAGCAAATTATTATTCTGTCCACTCGGCACAGCAATTCAAAAACCGAATGGATGATGAATTCGAATACATGGTGACACCGCTGGTCTTTAATCTTTCGTTATCATTTCAATCAGACTCATGGGAAATCCAGAAAGTCTATGGATCACGAGAAGCAGATAGCGCAACCGGAACTCTGATGAAAGTCAACACGCTCTTTCCTTCTGCTTCCAACGAGCAAGGTGTCAAAGGAGGGATCGTTCTTCTCAAACTTAGAAAAATAGGAGGAAATAGCCCGGTACGCTTAAACGTCTCCTATCAAGGCAGAGACGGTAAACGAGAAGTGACAACAAAAACAGCCATTCTGCCCGATGGCGGGGAAGAGTATTATCAAAATTCAGGAATTCGTAAAGCCATTCTTTTGACAAGATACACAACTCTGATGAAGAATTTTATCTTGTCAAAAAGATCAACCATGCATCCTCTCCCCATGGATATCCAAATTTTCAGAAAAGAAGGATTGCCTGTATGGGAAGATCAAAGATATAGCCAGTGGGAGAGAGCATCCATGCCACTTTCTGTGACGCTTGAAGACAAAGAAATATTTATTCAATTCAAAAGCTATTTTCAGAAGGAAATGCAAAGTCTTGGAGATCGAAAGTTGGATCAAGAAATTTCAATACTTTCTCGTTTTATCGAATAAAATTCCTAGCGTTCCAAAGTAGTAATAAGAAAATACGTAAGAATAATGCCGACTAAAAATGGGATCGTCGTCATCCACTTTCTTTGTTTTTTGAAATCCTGGTGTAGATCCGGAATCAAATCAGTCAAAGCAATATAAATAAATACCCCTGCGCTAAACATCAAAAAACCTGGAATCAATTTCTCAAACTTGTTTAGATAATAGAAACTTGCCACTGCGCCAAGCAAGGCTGTAAGAGCTGAAATAAAATTATACAAAAGTGCCTTAGTTTTTTTCATTCCCGCATGGATCAATATGCTGAAATCGGCTATTTCATGGGGTATTTCATGTGCGGCAACTGCCAGAGTTGTGATGAAGCCTAATCCTGGACTACTGATAAAAGCCGCCGCAATTGCCAACCCGTCAAAAAAATTATGGAGTCCATCCCCCAAAAGCAATAAATAAGCAGATGGCTTTATACGAGTTTCATTGTGATGGTGATACCAAAGAATAAATCTTTCGACGAGGAAAAAAACAACCACAGCTAATAATCCATATATGTAAATATTTTCGTTTTGATTATTCTTTAAAGCTTCCGGAAATAGATCGATGAAGGCGGTAGAAAGCATGACGCCTGCAGCAAAGGCCATTGCATATAATTTAAAATTTTCTGGAATAATTTTTTTTCGTAGAAAAATTGCCCCACCGATAAGAGAGATTAGGCTTACCAAAGTAGTTGCCAATATGATTAAAAATAAGATGTTCATATTATTAGATACACTTTTGACATAGACCGAAAAGTTCGATCGAGTGATCTTTAATTATAAAGTTTGATTGTGATTGAAAATCTTCAATCAATCTTTCTTCCAACTCGGACGAAATATCTTCTATAGATTTACAGTTATTACATATAAAATGATGGTGGTGACTTTCTTCTCCATAAAGCTCGTACCTCTTTTTTCCATCGCCGAAATCGATCTCCCGGATTAGTCCTTCTTTTGCAAAAAATTGCACTCCTCTATAAACAGAAACTAAATCTATCTTTTGGCCTTTTTTTTCCATAGACTTGAAAATTTCCTCAGCTGTTTGAGGGTTGGATCTGATTTGTTTAAGCAGATTTTTCCGCTGTAGAGTAATTCGATAGCCTTTATCGTGAAGATCTTTAAGTGAATTCATAAAACAATTATTGCAAATAATTTGCAATAAGTCAAGAGGTATACTGTATAATTACTCTATGAAAAAGGTTTTTTTCCTTATCCTAGTGGTATTTTCACTTTTGACAAAAACGGCTTTCGCCCAAGAAAATAAAACGGAATATTATCAAGCAGAAGTAATTAAGGCAGAACTGTATAGATCTCCTCAAATCGGACAGATTCAAAAACTAACGGTAAAAATTACTCAAGGGAATTTAAAAAATAAGACATATAATATCCAGGTTCCTATAGTTTCCGGAGATATCAAAAATCGATTTGAGATAAAAGAACCCATTATTGTTTCCTATGAAAAATTGCCTGGCGGGCAAGAGAATGTATTAGTGGTTGACCGCGTGAGAACCAGTCCACTTTTAATCCTGTTCTTTTTATTTCTTGTCGTCGTTTTTCTCATCGGAAGATTAAAGGGATTCACTTCTTTCCTCGGAATGCTCTTTACTTTTTTAATCATCATCCAATTTATTGTCCCTCAGATACTCATCGGTAACGATCCTGTCATTGTTTCATTGCTCGCCGCCTTGTTTATCATTCCAGTTTCGTTTATCCTTTCTCATGGATTTAATAAGAAGACATTTGTAGCGATTGGTGGAACTTGTATATCACTTATTCTTACTGGAGTTCTTGCTTATATTTTTGTCAAAATGACGCGATTGACGGGCTATGCAGCTGAAGAAGCTGTCTATCTCCAAACTTTAAAGGGAAATGCATTTAATATAAAAGGTCTGTTGTTGGCCGGAATTCTGATTGGCTCCATGGGAATCCTAGACGACATCACGATTTCCCAAACTTCGATTGTCGAAGAACTTCATAAAACCGATAAAACATTGTCATTTAGAAAACTCTATCAAAAGGGAATGAATGTAGGACGGGATCATATTGCTTCTTTAGTGAATACTCTTGTTCTTGTCTATGCTGGCGCATCACTCCCCTTATTTTTATTATTTACTAACTCAAACATGAATTATTCAATGGCAATCAGTAATGAAGTCATCGCAACCGAAATCGTAAGAACCTTGGTGAGCAGCATCGGTATCATTGCCGCTGTTCCCATCACTACCCTATTAGCCAGCTACTTTGCTAAGAAAGTTTAGAAGTAAATTAACAACTTTGATCTTAACTTTTTCCTCTTGAGGAGTCTTCGTTGAAAGGAGAAAATGACCTCCTCCTTCGAGATGATAAAAAGATCCTTTCCCTTTTACTAAGGTTGCATATCTATCTTTCACTTCCTGTGGGACTATTGTATCAGCCGTCCCATATATGACTAATACGTTTCCTTTATATTGTTCTATTGCAGAAAACGCGGCAGAATTTTGCCAACTATTCGGAATTCGCAAAGCCTTTGTGAATTCTTCATTTAAAAATTTATCTTCCGATTCTTTTCCATAAGCTGCGGCGTACAATAAAACGATTGCCTTTATCTCCTGATTTTTTTCTGTCAACCGCGCTGCAATGTGTCCACCCATGCTTGTTCCAATCACGACGATCTTGTCTTTATTCACTTGATGATGATTTCTTAATACGTCTAGCGCTGCTTGTGCATCCTCGAGTCTTTTAACGAGTGTTCCCTCCTCGAACCTTCCTTCGCTCTTACCAACTCCGGTAAAATCAAAAGCGAGAGATGCATACCCTTTCTCTAATAGTAAATTTTGCAGATCTAAAAAGCGCTCTTTATTTGCAGCTCCCGCACCATGACAGATAAGAATAGCGGGAGTTTTTTTCTCCGTTTCAAAAGATACAAAATTTCCTGCGAGTATATGCGTACCAGATGAGAAACGGATCTTTTTGATCATTTCAGATTTCTTTCGAGAATCACCGTGTAGAAAAAATAACCAATGACAACAGCGGCAAAAATGAGGCTTACATGAAAACTGTACTCTATCCAAATCAACGAATCCAAGTTGTCTCCTACGTGCGCATGCAGCCTATCGTGTGGCCACCAAGACAGAAGCGACCAAGCGATAGAGAGATAGGTAAGTATCACCAAATCTTTGCTCTTTTTGGAGACTTTTTTGAGAAGCGGCCAGGCAAAAAGCAAAAAACAAATACCAGCAGCAAAACTCATTGCTTCAAAAAATGAAATTCCCATAAAGAAGAGTAGTTGTGTTGAGTTAGGCTGCATACCAGGCGCATTCGACCAAATCTTTTGGCCAAGTGGAATCGTAATGAGAGAGAAAAGAAAAATAAGAATGATTAGGATTTTATTAGGTTTCATATGAGTTTAGTCTAGTGACTATTCTCACAAAATTCAATATTATATTAGGAAAAAGGGTGAGGGACTTATGAAGTCTGTTATCGAAGAATTTATTCGATGAGGTCTTTTTCTTTCAAATCATTAAAAATCAGCCGGACAGCTGGAGCGGTTTCTTTTTGCTTAAAATATTCCGACTGGCTGAAAAAACGAATCTGTTCTATCTCTGATCCTGCCTTTATCCTGCCCAGGTGTTTTCCGAAATAGCAAATAATTTTTACCCTAACTCCTTTTTCCTTTCCATAGGCTTGCGCTTCAAACACGCCATAGAATTGTAACGAAGGACTCAACTCTATCTGTAACTCCTCCCTAATCTCTCGAACCAAAGCCCTTATATCATCTTCTTTCAGATCTCTTTTTCCCCCCGGCATATAATATGCTTTCTTATTTTTTGCCCTCACCAATAAAAGTTTCTTATCATTTATAAAAATATAAGCTACCGTTTCTATGATTTGGTTTTTTTTGATCATTCGTTTTACTATGAACTATTCTTAATAGTATTTTCTAATTACGCTTACTACAACGCCCCCTATCGAAAGACTTTGACTGGGAATGAGCGGCTTGTATTTTGGATTTGCCGCTTTCAGTAATAGTTGTCTTCCTTCTCTTTTGAAATATTTCAGCGTCCATTGGTTATCGATGTAGGCTGCGACGATATCACCATTTTTCGGCTCTCTTTTTTTATCGAGCACTACCAGGTCTCCCGGCTTGATCCCCTCTTCAATCATACTGTCTCCGGAGACCCGCAAAAGATAGGCAAAGCCGGGGTTTCCCACCAGATATTCGTCGAGCGAAACAGTTTCATTCTCGTATTGTTCCTCTGAACTGGGAGTGCCTGCTTTAATGCTTCCTAATAAGGGGAGCCCGAAGAACTGGGAAGTCGGAACGAGCTTGTTCTCATCCATTTTTACAATTCCTTCTTTGATCCATTTATAGACTGCATAAGCGACAGCATTTTTTGAAGCGAATCCAAATAAATCTTGCATTTCTCGATACGTCGGCAATCGTTTTCTTCGGAAATAGAATGTTTTTACCTTACTGAGTGTTGGGCTTTCCATAGATATAAGCTCTATGATAGATCATTCAATTTATAATTCTTGAACAAGCGTTCAATAATAAGAATACTGAACGATCGTACAGAAGTCAAGAGCGAAAAAAGATTCTTTTAAGAAATGGAGATTGTGACCGATAGATCAATACAAATATCCCGATGAAAAGCGAGAAAAAGGGAATAGTAAATATGATTAAATCCAAAAGCATTATGATACACAGGGTACTAATGATCGCGTAAGCATACAAGCATTTTGGATACCACTCGTTTTGTATAGCCATAGTTTGTGACGGCAACTATGGTTTGTACAATAACTCCACGAAGGTGTCTTTATTTACCTACCAATAGATAAATATGGAGGTTCTTTGTCTAACAAATCTCTCTCGATTAGAGATAAATTCTTTCGACAATCAACCAGAACTGTTTGGAATTTCACTTTCGTAATCCTTGTCAAGAATATATACCTGGAATATCTCTCCCGACTTTGTGCTTATGTCGCTGTGTGAACTGATGACGCTATGTCCTGTCGTCGACTTGATAAGTTCGCTTACCCCTTTTACCGTAGACTCGTGGAGGAATTTACGGATATCTTTTACCAACTCTACTCCTTGAGAGCTTTTTAACAAATGCTCTTCGATCGGAAGAAGTTTTCCCTTGAGACGAATGATAATCATATCGCGAAGAAGATAAACCCTTGTTTCACGAGGACCAACTCCGAGCAGTTTAAAATAAAATTTAGTTACCGATTTAGCGATTACATCTTCTATTTGGCCTTTTGTCATATTTCGATTTAAAAAAAACCAGCTCATCCCTCTTTAAAAGATTTGCTGGTCTACCCTAAAACAATCAGAACAACTGATCTTTTTATGTCAACCTGAACTAATTATATGCTCTACCTTCATAAAAATCAAATCGCATCACTGTTTTTTTTACTCATATTCTCGTTCCATTCTTTTTAACATGATTAACTACCACGTATACGAAATTCAGATAAAGAAAAGGCAAAACAAGCAAGAAGTATCTCGGGAAAGGGGCCTGGATTCCTAAATAGAAGAAATAGAGTATGGGAACTGCGCCAAATAAGGATTTGGCATTTATCAGCTTTTTTTTGATGTTTTTTTTCAGCTGAAACAGACATAGTCCAAGCCCGATTGGCCAGAAGATAGTCCACGTAGCTACGCTTAAAAATTCCCTCTTTCCCCACCACGTCTGAAAATAGCTCGTGAGAAAAAGGACAAGCGAAGCACCGGGAAAAGAGGTTACATTGTGAACAATCCGATATTTTATTGTTTTTAAAGCAAAAAAGAAAATATTAAATAATCCACCCCTTTGAATAAAGGATTGGAGATAGAGAAAAGAAAAGACTATACCACCAATGATAATTTGCTTCATCAATGTCTTGAGATTAAATTCTTTTTTATACCATTGGTAAAAAGATAACAACAAAATAAAAAAAACGGGGGTCGTCAAAGATTTCGTTCCTGCAAATAATCCTAAAACTATACCTGACAAAAAATAATTTCGTTTATAAAATAACACAAGCACAATATAAAGAAGAAGAAAGAATACTTCACTCAAATCAAGCATTGCATGAGAAACGCTATCGACAAACAAAGGATCTATTGTTAGTAACAGACTCGCTATAATCGAGACCACATTTGATCTATATATTTTTAAGCCGGTAAAATACACCAATAAAATAAGCGCGCCTCCAAAAAGGATTTGAACAAAATATGGGTTTGCAAACAGAATGATAGAGTAGCCAAACAAATATTTTAAAAGAGGAGGATGGTCAAAATTGTACCCCGCAGGATCTGCTCCTTTCGCGTAGAGGTATCCACTCGAGATATAGATATCTTCGTCCGACAAAAAAAGTCTTTTTCCGGGTACTTCATGAGTAATGTCTTGGGATAAAAAATACCTCTTGATCAACGTTTGATCGAAATGATAGGTAAAAATTTCTTTATGGGTAAGAAAAAGTATGCTTAGATAAAAAAATACGATCACCAAGCTGTTCAGAAGGTTTTTTCTTCTCATTTTTCTTATTATAACAATCTATTATAATAGAAAATATAAAAATGGATTCCTCAGGCTTTTTCAAAAAACATAAGATACTCGTATTTTTCGTAGTCGCCCTTTTATTGAGAATCTCTCTTCTCTTTTATGACTACAGCTTCGACGTAAATAATCATATTGCCTGGGCGAAAGATCTACATCAGCGAGGGTTTATGAATTTCTATACAACCAGATCATCAGAAGTATATGCGAGCCTGTATCCCAACTATCCTCCCTTTGCACTTTTTGTCTTTTATCTTTTGTATCCAATCCAGTCCCTGCTAAAAAATATCGTTTGGTATTTGAATATCACCTTTCCTTTTTTTCCTTCCCAGCTTGTTTTTTTTGTTGAAAGCAGGGCTTTTCTTGCCGGAATTATGAAGCTCCCAGGGTTATTTGCTGATCTTGGAATTGCGTGGGTCTTTCTTTTGTTTGCTCAGAAATTTTTTCTTAAAAATCTAAACATCCAAAAGCTAATTATCTTACTTGTACTTTTCAATCCTGTTTATTTTTTTACGAGTGCGCTGTGGGGCCAAATCGACTCGATTTCCATTTTTTTTGCTCTGTTGGCTTTCTACCTTTTACTTGAAAGGAAACAGGCGATGACAAGCGGAATTGTCTTTACGGTCGGACTCCTCGTTAAGCCTACTGTCCTTGTATATCTGCCTTTTTTCCTTCTTGTCGTAGGAAAAAAATATGGATTTTCTACACTATTAAAAACAGTTGTCATTGCAGCTGTTTTTTTCTGGCTCGCTTTCTTACCTTTCACTAACTTCATCACAAATCCTCTTTACCCCTATACTATCTATCTTGAGAAGATCATCGCTGCTCAAAGTCTGCCCTATATAACAAACGGTGCATTTAATCTCTGGGCAATGGTGGGTGGATTTATAGGAATCAAAGACACCGCTCCTTTTTTGCTCGGCGTCTCCTACCGCTGGTATGGGTATTTGCT
>Ga0155257_135_pt1 | contig 10444 bp, 10 predicted proteins | sample RifCSPhighO2_02_FD_106225 | JGI IMG/M metagenome (GOLD analysis project Ga0155257, IMG submission 106225) | Candidatus Roizmanbacteria bacterium RIFCSPHIGHO2_02_FULL_39_9
ATCTCTGTTTGGACCAGAATTTAAAGCATTGATTGAACCAATTGATATTAAAGATGTTCAAATAGCTTCTGCAAGAGACTTGCTCAAAGAGTGGGAAATAAAAATAGGAGATTCAAAATTCTTTGCCAATGGTCATTATCAATCCTATCTTGTATTAAATTTGTGTCGTATCCTTTATACGGTGCTCTAGGCTGATGCCTCGTCAAAAATAGTTTCAGCAGAATGGGTGAAGAAAGAATTTCCTAAATGGAAAAAATTAATAGAAGCTGCTGAGAGGTGGAAACATAATGATAAGATGAATATGCAAAAAAAATCAGAGGAATTTATCAAATTCTCAGTAGATAAAGTTAAAAAAAGTGGAATCACACCATAGTCTAGTGTGCATAAAAAATTCTAACATCTTCCAAGAGTCTGAACCCGCTTTTTTGCTCTCGCAAGGTATAATTATCGCATGACTCAAAATATTTACGATAATAACGATTTTTTTGACAAGTATAGTAATCTTGATCGTCAAACTAGAGGATTAGTAGGTGCTCCTGAATGGAGTTCAATTAAGAAATTGCTACCTAACCTAAAAGGAAAAAGAGTTATCGATCTAGGTTGCGGATTTGGTTGGTTTAGTAGATTTGCAGTAAACCAGGGAGCAAAAAGTGCTCTTGGTATTGATATTTCGAAAAACATGATTGCAAAAGCAAAAGATTTTTCTTCTAATCGCGTTGTGACTTATAAAGTTGCAGACTTAGAAAAATTACAACTTTCTAAAGGGTCTTTCGATTTTGCATATAGTTCATTGACCTTTCATTACATTAAGAATTTTAAGAAACTAATACATACAATTTATCAAGGTCTTACTTCTAGATCGATGCTTGTTTTCACAATGGAACACCCGATTTATACAGCTCCTAGTATTCAAAAATTTACCACAAATAAGGATGGAAAAAGAATCTATCCTTTAAATAACTACCAGATCGAGGGTGAACGAATATCAAATTGGTTAGTAAGTGGCGTAATCAAGCAGCATAAAAAAATGGATACTATATTAAATACCCTCATTGACACAGGTTTTAGAATTCTACACATTGAAGAATGGAAGCCTTCTAATGAACAGCTGAAACAAAATCCTGAGTGGTCAGAAGAAATGGATAGACCTTTGTTCTTAATTATCTCTGTTCAAAAAGAGGCATAAAAAGTTCTGACCCTTCACTTTGCTCAGGGTAAACATCGTCAACTAGACTGGACAATTTGTTATCTTCTTAATCTTCTCTAACGAATCTTAAAAGATGGGTCATTGCTGTATTTCCAAATTCTTTATATTTAGGAATTTTTGTCATCACGGTTTTAGTAGGTTTCATGGGAATATCTTGAATTAATTTCAAATGATTCTTCTTAGCTAGTGACTCATAAACTTTGATTTCTCGAATAATATCTGCAGTTACCATCCCATCGGGTTTTGTAACTAGGGCAGAGTATTCTGAATCGTTTAAGCTTTCAATCTCAATTTTGTAATCCCAACGTGGCTGTTTATAGAAATCGTAATCGGGAACTATAGTCAAAAATTCCCCTTTTTTATATAGAAGGTTGCTGAGTCTAGCAAAGACTAGAGCAGGGTCAGCAATATTGGTGAGTGTGAATATGGCAACCGCACAATTAAATTGCCTGTCAGGGATATATCTTTCAAAAGTAGTGCAAATTTGTGTGACGTTCGGATAAAGTTTTTTTCCTGCAGAGATATTATTACTTGATGGTTCTATTCCAATAGCCGATTTTACACCTGCCTTCGATGCTAAATCCAGTAACCACCCAGTACCTGAACCAATATCTAAAATATTTTTACCTGACCATTTTTGAGCAAAAGGTGCAATAAATTCCCAATAGTAGGATCTCGATGGAGAATTTAATCCTTGGCCAACCTTCATCCATCCCCTCAACTGTTTATCATATTGTTTAGGATCTGTAGCAAGTGTAAATATCCGATTCATGTCTTTTCGATTTTAACAAATTTAAATACAAAAAATTCTCTGACATTATTCACGATGCTTAGGTAGGAAATTTAGGGTGTCGGGCTGGGAGTAGGAGTGGTCGTTGCACCTGTGGGAGTTATAGAAGGATTAGTATTTGTTTCGGTCGGAGCGGTGGTTGGTTCTTCGTACTCCTCACCTCCTGTAACAATGACGATATCAAATTCACTGTCTTCGGAAAGTTGAGACGATTCGATAGTGACATCGGTAAATTTTTCCCCAAGAATTTCTTTGATATCGTTTGCAACGTCTTCAAAGCCGGCTCGAGTAGTTATAGTTGTAGGAGTAGTTGCATACTCTTCGGCATTATCTGTTTTGATTAAATCCTTATTGTATCCCTCTTTAGTAAGTACTTCGACCGCAGTCCCCGCTTGTCCAGGAGTTCCGGTACCATTTACTACTTGAATCCTTACTTTATCTTTAACAATTTGAGGTTTTTCTGTGGGACTTGGTTCTTCGGCTGGTGTTGGAGTAATCTCGGTTTGGCTACTGTTTTGAAATGGACGAAGAATAAAAAAACCAGCGATAAGAACGATGACGACAATTGCCACGACAATAATCATCGGACTTTTTTTCTTTTTAGTAATCTCCGGTTGCTGTAACGGTGGAGATATGAGATCTTGCATAGTATAAGTATAACAAAATTATTTGAAAATTATTATTGCTATAATAAGCCTATCATGGCGGTAAGAACAGTCATAGAGATTGGACACAAGGTTTTAAAGCTGAAGAATAAAACCATCTCCGATTTTAAATCACCAAAACTAAAAAAACTAATCCAAGATCTAAAAGACACGATGAAACAGGTAGATCTTATAGGAATTGCCGCTCCGCAGATAGGAGAAAATTATCAGGTTTTTTTGACTCATCCCAGAAAAACAAAAGCACGGAGGCTAGGTAAAAGCGATAAATTGCGCATTTTTATTAATCCTCGGATAACGTATCAATCCTCAGAAACGAGCACTATCTATGAAGGATGTGGGTGTTTACCGAAACAATCCATCTTCGGGCCTGTTGAAAGAGCAAAAGAAATAGAGATAGAGGCATATGATGAAAAAGGAAAACTTTTTACGCTCAGGAGCGACGGGATTTTGGCCCGGGTCATCTTACACGAATATGATCACCTCCTGGGAATTGAATTTGTGGAAAAAATTTCCGATTACAGAAAATTAATTTCCTGGAGTCTGTATTCCACAACGATTCGCAATTCTCGTAAACAGCAGGATGCTTCGAAAATTAGCAAAATAGAGTTTAAGAAATTATAATTTACTCATGTTCTTCAAAAGGCCGTTATTTTTTCTTCTCCTCATCATTCTTTTGGGAGCCTTTTTGAGATTTTATCGAATTTACGATTTAGCTATTTTTTTGGCTGATCAAGCTTCAGACTCGCAAGCCGTATTACAGATGTTACGCGGAGACTTTACTCTTCTTGGTCCACCGTCGTCGGTCGGGGGATTTTACAATGGACCAATTGTCTATTATCTTATGTTTCCCTTTTACTGGATATTCAGAGGAGAACCGATTGCAGGCGCAGTATTTCAATCCGTGTTTTCACTTGCGACGATTCCCTTCATCTATCTCATCGGGAAAAAACTAAAAAATGAAACAGTAGGACTGCTCGCTTCTTTTTTATTCGCGATTTCACCTCTCATGATTGAGTACTCTCGTCAAGGCTTTAATTCTCTCCCTGCTATTTTTTTCTCTACTCTCATTCTTTATCTGTATCTTGAGATTGTTGAACGGTTCTCTACAGTAAAAATAACCATTATGGGTATTGCCATCGGATTCATCATGCAGATGCATTATCTCACGGTAACAATTTTACTATTTGTATTGACCTATCCGTTTTTATTCAAGAAAAAATTAATTTCCCTGCGTTACTATGGTTTTTTATTTGTGGGAGTCATTATCGGGTTATCCCCCTATCTTATTTTTGAGCTAAAGCATGATTTCCTCAATATTCGTCTCATCATCCGTTATTTCTTTTCAGCAAAAAAAGTAGGACGGTCGCTCGTTCCTGCTTTTAGTATTTGGCCCGAGGTGATGGGAAAGATATTATTCGCTGGCAGTTTCATTCTGGGAGTTATAGGCAGCATTGGTATTATTGGGTCGACGGTTCTGTCGTTTAAGAAAAAGTTCGCCTCTAAAAAATATCTGTCTGTTTTCGTCTATTTTTTCATTGTTGTTTTCGCAGCAGGACTCCTTTATGGAGGAACTCTTAATCCTCATTACATAATCGTATTCCATACCTCACTTTTTTTATTATTTTCTCTTGCTCTTTATACTTTTTCCCGCGGAAACATACGATTTATCCTATTTGTCTCTCTTGTGCTGCTCCTTCTCAATTCACTCAGTTGGAATTTGACGAGTAAAATACCTGTGCTACAGGACGGACTGAAGATGAAGGATTTTGAAAAAGCTGCAACGATAATTAAAAAAGACCCGAAAAAAGTATATAACGTAACTATGCATGCACAGGGTGACAATCGAGCTATGCCACTTCGCTATTATCTGTCTCTTTTGGGAGAAAATCCGATGCCGTACGAGAATTATTCAGGGGCGGACGATTTATATCTCATTATAAGGAAAGATGAAAGACCTCAGGATCTCACCATTTGGGAGTATACGTCGTTTGGTCCTTCATACGAAAAGCAAAAATGGGTCGTGAACGATGACTACCTCCTTTATAAGTTGGGCAAAAAATAGACGGAAGGTGATAAAAATGAAAAAATGTGAAAGTTGCGGGATGCCCCTCGATGAAAAATCGACTTCAAAACTTGAGGGAAGATACTGTATTTACTGTCAAGATCAGGTGACGGGTACTTTGAAATCATTCGATGAAGTGCGGGAGGGATCGATCAATGCAGCTATGAAATTCATGGGGAAAACGAGAGAAGAGGCGGAAAAGATGGCTGATGAAATGATGCCAACGCTGCCAAGATGGAAGAAATAACTATTTGTTACGATTTAATACCCGTCTTTCGACTGTTGACAGATACCTCTTTCGTAAGCGAAGATTTTTTGGGGTAACTTCCAAGAGTTCATCATCATTGATAAAGTCGAGGGATTGTTCGAGACTAAGTGTTACGTGAGGAGCCAAGGGTTCTGATACTCCCTCGCCTACCGATCTATTATTCGTTAGTTTTTTGGCTTTACATACATTGACTTCAATATCGATTTCCCGTGTAGAGATTCCTACAACCATTCCTTCATACACATCGACTCCCGATCCTACAAACAAAGTACCTCTATCTTGAGCATTGACTAATCCATAGGTGAGCGTAGTACCGGATTTTACCGCAACCAGGGCGCCATTTCGGATAGATTCCATCTTAGATCCGATTGGTTTATAACCAATAAATAACGTATTCATGACGATAGTTCCTTTTGTCTTGGTAAGGAGAGCGTTTCTTACGCCCAATAGATTTCTACTGGAAATGATATAAGTAAGCCGCACAGAATTATTCCGATGAGTGACCATGTTCTGCATTTGGCCTTTGCGTTTACCTATTTCTTCAGAGATAATCCCTACATATTCTTGCGTAATATCTATCGTCAATTCTTCAAATGGCTCGCATTTGGCTTTATCAATGGTTTTGTAGATTACATGAGGTTTGGAAATCTGCATTTCATAGCCTTCTCTTCGCATCGTCTCAATGAGAATTGCCAGATGGAGTTCACCTCTTCCGTAGACGATGAAATTGATTCCTCCGGATTCTTCTTCGATGCGTAATCCAAGATTCGTCTCTTTTTCTTTTAATAACCTTTCTTTTATCTGCCGGGAGGTAGTGTATTCACCCTCTCTTCCCGCAAAAGGACTTGTGTTTGGCCCGATGGTTACTTTGATTGTCGGTTCTTCTACTTGGATTGTCGGAAGACTTACTGGGTGGTTGACGTCTGTCAGCGTTTGGCCGATTGTCAGTTCGGGGATCCCTGCGATAGCAACAATATCACCTGATCTGACTTTGTCGACTTCTTTTCTTTGGAGCCCTTCGCTCGTAAATAACTTGGTGACTTTATAGTTTCCTTTCAGTTTATCTTTATCCAGGAGGGAGACGAGTTGACCTTTTTGCAAAGTTCCCCTGCTGACTTTGCCGATGCAAAGTTTACCTACGTAATTATCATAGTCCAAAGTTGAGATGAGCATCTGAAAAGGTTTGTCCTCTCCTGTATCGCTTCGTGGGATCTCCTTCAGAATAGTTTCGAAGATCGGGTTAAGATTTCCCGGTGTTTCTGAATTATATTTTTCCGGCAAAGTTTCGAAAACTTTTCCATCGCGCCCTACGGTAAACAGGGTAGAAAAATGGAGAGCCGACTCATCATGGGCGATATCCAAGAAAAGATTTTCGACTTCATGGAGAACTTCTTTAGGGCGGGCATCTTTTTTATCGATTTTGTTGATAAGTAAAATGATTTTAAGTTTGCTTTCAAGGGCTTTTTTGAGAACAAATTTGGTTTGGGGAAGTGGACCTTCGGCCGCATCGACCAAAAGAATAGCCCCGCTTGCCATATTGATCACGCGTTCGACTTCTCCGCCAAAGTCGGCATGTCCGGGAGTATCGATGATGTTTATCTTAGTATTTTTGTAAAAAACTGAGGTATTCTTTGCCAAAATAGTAATACCTTTTTCACGCTCGAGATCATTTGAATCCATGATAAGAGTCTCACTCATTTCTTTCTGATTCTCCCGAAAGGTATGAGTTTGTTTGAGCATGGCATCGACCAAAGTGGTTTTTCCATGGTCGACATGAGCGATGATTGCAATATTTCTTATCTCCATATGATTATAAAAAGTAGATTCTGTCACTGGTGATCCCTTCTCTCCTGCGAGGCTCCCCCGATTAAGTCGGGGATCCGCTTCTCGGAGAGTCACCTCACTCGTGACACCTACTTTTTCAAATGAACAAAATGAGTCTCGACTCTGCGCTAATATACGCGAAGGTAAAAAGTTAGAGCAGTAGAGGATATTATACTATAAAATAGGTAAACTATGTTACTTTTCCTCTATACGTCAGTTTCCTTATCCCTCGTTTATCTTATTTACAAAAGGCGGCTCACTACTACGGCTATAACTTCTTTTATGATAGCCGTGATCATACGACTTATTGTATTGGTAGTGTTTGTTCATAGCATGAGCGACGATCTTGGTACTTTTATACGAGACGGTCACTATTTTTTGGAGGGAAAAAATCAGTATGAGTCTAGCTATTTCCCCTTTGCTTCGTATCTATCTGCTACTGTACTTTTCTTACAAGAATATATCCAACCCGCAGTCTTTCTAAAACTTGTATTTCTATTTTTCGACAGTTTAATTGTCTTTCCCATCTCAATTTTGTCAAAGCGGCAATCAAACAATTCCTTACTCTATGCGGTGAATCCAATCACCGTAATCATTTCTGTCGTACACGGCCAAATCGACGCTCTCCCTTTATTTTTTTTCCTGTTAACAATCGCATTGATAAAGGATAGAAAAGAGCTTTTGGGCGTGCTCATTTTTTCCATGGCGATCTCGATAAAAACGTGGCCTTTACTATTTGTTATTCCTCTCATAAGAAGATCAAGGAATCTATTCTTATATTTACTGCTTCCTCTTTTTCCTGCGGTAATGTTACTGATCTATTCGTTGTTCTCTCCTGTTTTGTCTGGGCAGATCATGTATAAAATCATTTCGCACAAAGGAATATTCGGGGAATGGGGGTATAGCAAATTCATCGTCTTTTTATTGAATCACAGACCGATTCCAACTATCGAGACAGTTCTCTCATTCCTTTTTCTGCTCTTTTTTGTGGTGTTTTCCCTTTTAAGAAAGGATAAAGACCTACTAAAAAACATCTTAATTATAATGCTTTTCTTTTTTGTCGCCACTCCGACATTTGGCATCCAATGGTTCAGTTGGTTAGTCCCGTTTGTCCTACTGGTGAGACCGAAACAGGGCAGGCTTTTTTTCCTCATCGCGGCCGTGTATTTGACTGTAGGCTTTGTCTGGGATGCAGATCCATATTTTAGGTCGATAATGCCTGTATGGAATTCTGTCATAACTCGAGTAGGTATTATTACGTGGTTTTTTATGGTAATCATGTTCTTTTACAACTTGAAAGGTGAGCGATGATATAATGAAGAGATGTGCTACTTAAAACCATTAAAAGTAAAAAAAATAATCGGAGGAAAGGCTCTACTAGAGAATGGTTTGGAAGCAGTTTATGATACTCATGTTGGAAAGATAAAGAAAAATGACAGAGTTCTCGTGTACGGAAACTTAATCATTGAGCGAATCAGCATCGCTGCCAAAAATCAACCAAAAAATGAAGCAAATTAACAAAGGGATACTTCTCGCTTTCACAGCTTCGGTTATTTCAGGGATTGCAATTTTTTATTCCAAGCTATCCGTCGCTCAAATTCCCCCCTTGGTTTTGACCACTGGACGCAATACGTATGTAGCTGTCTTATTTCTTTTTCTTATTTTATTTTCCGGAAAAATAAAAGAAGTAAAGAAATTGACCCGGGGTCAAGTCATTCGGCTAACTTTGATTGGTCTTATTGGTGGAGCAGTCCCTTTCTATCTGTTCTTTAGTGGTCTTTCATATATTTCTGCAATACAGGCTAATCTCATCCAAAAGAGTCTATTCATCTGGGTTTCGTTACTCGCCCTCATCTTTTTAAAAGAAAAGTTGAATAAAGTTTACCTCGTTGCTTTCATACTCATCGCGGCTGCGAATTTTTATTTCGCAAAAATTGATTTCTCGATTGGAAAGGGAGAGTTGATGGTTTTAGCGGCAACTCTTTTATGGTCCTTCGAAACAGTCATTGCCAAAAAAACAATAAAACATGTTTCTACAGAATTAGTTGGTTTCTTCAGGATGGGGATAGGATCGGTCCTTTTGCTCGTAACCTCTTTTGCAACCGGAAATATCAGTACTCTTTTAGCGATCAATGCTTCACAGATGATAATCATCTTTGTCGGTGGAACAATCTTATTCTTTTATGTTTTTAGTTGGTATAAAGGATTAAAATATGCCCCCGCAAGTCTCGTAACTCTTATACTTACTTTTGCGGTAGTCGTGGGAAATGTTCTGAATGGGTCTTTTGCAGGGGTGAAATTAATGCCTAAAGATATCTATTCATCAATCCTTACGATTTTAGCTGTTGTTATTCTATTCGTCTTCAATTTTTGCGTCAAGCTCAAACCTCAAATATCAAAGATCAAAACCTAGTGCAAAGCGTAAAGTTTTTAATTTTAAACTAGACTTTGATTTATGGATCCTAAAGGACTTTTTCTGTGTGCTCGTTATTCGGCCGCCCCTAATTTTTTCGGCTATTGTGGTCCGGATGAAAATAGATCTCTCATACAACATTTAAAAGAGAAAAAGGCCGACAAAGAAGTACAGTCTATACTTTCGGAATTCGAGAGTTTGTATTTAAATCTAAATTTGATCGCACGTGAAAATAAGATCAGAGATCCTTTTGATACAAAAGTGGTCGAGGCATACTGGATAGGAAACCCGCTTTTAACCCATATAAAAAATATAGATTACGTCTCACTACTCAAGGAAAAATTTGAATTGGAAAAAAAAATGGGTAATGAAGCGTTTTCTCGACTCAAGTACAAATTTTTAAACAACAAACTTCTTCCGCAACACTCGTTCCACGTGTTTAATATTTTTAAAAGAACAGGAAATTTGGTTGTTAATCAGACTCTAGCAACAATGGATAGTTGCCGTATAAGTTTTGGACAGGTTGTTAACCCTGATTCGCTCTTGACGAGAAATGTTATTGTAAGAACAAAGCCATTGGAAAAAATGGGTGGAAAATTACACTTGGGAAGGAAAACATTGAAATCACTAAGAGTTGATTACAGAGGAAAGATTTTTCTTAAAGAATTAAACGTTGGAGATTGGGTAAGTTTTCATTGGGGATTCGTTTGTGATCTACTCACCGCAGAACAAGTGAAGAATCTCGAGTTTTATACGCAGAAAGCGATCGACTTTTACAATATATGAAAATATATGTTTTCGGGAATGAGTTAGTTGGAGAAGATAATTTGCCTTTACAATTATTACCCCAGCTAAAAAAAAGACTTCCCACGGTGAAGTTTATAATAGCGGATCCTAATGAAGATTTTCCTCCCGAGGGTGAAAGAGATTTAGTCATTTTTGATACAGTGAAAGGAGTTAGAGGTCCAACTATTTTAAACCTCAATGATTTTGAAGCAAAAGGAAAAACGCCAGCCTCTCCTCATGACTATGATCTTTTACTCCACCTACTTCTCTTAAAAAAAGTAAAGAAGATTGATAGAGTAATCATCATTGGTATCCCCCCCGTGAAGGATAGTTTCAAAATGGAGCAATATCAAAAAGAAGTATACAAGCTCATGACCACTTTACTTTCAAAAAGTGGCTCGCGCAAGACATACAAGGATCAAATGCCCG
>Ga0155257_124_pt6 | contig 9868 bp, 9 predicted proteins | sample RifCSPhighO2_02_FD_106225 | JGI IMG/M metagenome (GOLD analysis project Ga0155257, IMG submission 106225) | Candidatus Roizmanbacteria bacterium RIFCSPHIGHO2_02_FULL_39_9
TTCGGGCAAGACAACTCGAGAAAAGAAAACAAAAAAGGGAAATGTCGCATAGACAGCGCTTGAGATGATTGCGATCAATCTGTTGGTCTCTTTGAGGGTAAGATAGTACACGACCGAGATAATAATAAGAGAAAAAAAGAGTGAAGTAAGTCTTCCATATATTTCAATAGGAATAGTCGGAAGTAAAGAATAAAGCACTGCTGGTACTAAATTATAAAGCGGAAATTCTACCATTCGATAGCCGTAGGGATTATCTTTTCCTGTTTCTCTTCCCGATAGGTCGTCATAGCGGGGGAACATGAGATTAATCCCATCTTTTGCAAAGTTACGAGAAACTGCAGCTGTGTCCGCCTGTCTCCATGAATGTAGATCAGCAAGGGGAGTGTTGATTTTGTATAGTCTGAATGAAAGAGCCACCAAGAGAATTGCCGAAAGTATAAAGAAATCAATTTTTTCAAAATGCTTTTTTTTCATAGATTGGTTTTTTATCGTATCAGGCGTTGCGAGAAGGTTTAAGAGTCAGATATCCTACAATAATCGCGGTGATAGACCAAAATGTATAGGCTACTTTGGATGCTTCAAATACATCGAAGTAGGATGCATAGATGAGAAGTCCGAATAATCCAGTCAGATATCCTAAAAATATATATTCTTCATTCTTTCCATATTTTTTCCTATTGAGAAAAATAAATTTGCTGAATGAGAAAAGGATATATAAAAAGATAAGAGTCCCCACCAATCCAAACTCTCCTAACCAGCGTAGATAGTCATTGTCAGTTGCTTCTGTGATTGTTGAGGGTCCCTTGCCAAAGATAGGATACGACAAAAATGCATTGATAGCCCGCGGCCACTCAACTTGGATACGCGTTGCCATGGAAATATCAGAAACAACCGTATTGATAGGCTTTAATCCGGCAGATATGGTTGACGCCATGTCTGCTGCCTGTTTGTCTGTCAGGGTTTTTCCCGATTTTCTGGCCTCGTCTTGAAGATCGGCAATAATTTTATCAGTCAACAACTTATTTGTCTGGGCACTTCTCGTTGTTTGATCTACGGGTTTGTCCAGTTCCATAAACAATGTCCCCGCAGGCAACTCTTTTACTGATATTTTTTGAGGTATGACGACTGCACCTGTTTGTTCATTCACATAGATTTGTTTTATGCGAAGCGTCTGAGCAAACCTTGAAGATAGATTGTCAGATAAAAGACTCAGGACAAGCGAAATTATGACGATCACAATCATCAACTTGAACTTTCGCACATACGCTAAAAAGGCAACTATCGCTATAGGGTAAGCGATCAACCCACTTCTTGAGGCGGTAAGGGTGAGAGCCAACAGTGAGAAAAAATAAGATATGAAATATTTAATCTTTTTACCGTATAAAAACAATCCGAGCGTGAAAGGAAGCAGGAAAACGAGATAAGCGGCTAGATCATAGTGTCCTCCGAATGTGGAGGAAATCCGCGCTTCAGGGGTGAGGTAGAGAATATGACCTTTTGCAAATTCAGGGTTCATGGTCTGGACAGCTGGCCAGCCCAAAAATTTTTGACCTGCTCCGTACAGAGAAACAATGATCAACGTTATGATGGATGAATGAAGATAGAGCAAAAAATCTTTTCTTGATCGGATAGTCGAAACGATAATGAAGAAAATAAGAGAGTACTCGATTCTTCGTATGGAGTGCAAAAAACCAAGATGCTTATAGATGATAGTTTTTTGCACAAAAGTTCCCCACAAAAAGGAAGCGAGAACAGCTGCCCAAAAAGCGAGAATAAGCCACATGAATTTTTTGTTAAGCTTTACTTTTTGCCTCAGAAGTTGGACGAAAAATACGACGGCAAGCAAGGCAACGTATATATCTTCGACACGGATCGCAATATAGGTGTAGTCGATGAATTTCAGAGGGAATTTTGGGTAGAGTGGGATGAGAAAGATGAATCCAACAGTAAGTAGTTTGACTATATTGTTGTCAATCCAGCCGAGAAATTTCAAGAGCTTTTGCATAAGTTTCCTTTAAATAAGTATTACCCGATACGTACCCTAAAATCAAGCCTACCAATGCCTTTAATTGTAGCATAATCCTAAGAAGAAGTAACGCCTGTCGCGATCGATGTTTTTGATAAAAAAAGAGGAGTCCTCTAAAGACCTGTAGTATCGGGTAGATTCGAGCACCACTCGAGGCCGACCCTAAATGGATGAATCGTGCCTCAGGGTAAAAAAACACGGTAAGTCCTCGTTTTTTGGCCCGATAGAAAAGGTCGATTTCCTCCATATACATGAATATTTTGTCGTCAAAACCTTCAAGTGATTCAAAATATTGCTTTTTTGTCAGAATACATGCCCCGGAAATCCAATCGACTTCCTTTTCTACATCCGGCGAATATCTCGTCAGTCCCCAATAGTCTCCGCGCAAAAAGAGGTGCGCAAAGACCATCTTGAGTGAATATGATGGTCCGCATGAGGGTTGAGGTGATAAGTCTTTGTTGAGGAGTTTGCCCCCTACAAAATTAACCTTTTTCTCATTTTTTTTAAAAAAATCATAGAGTTTTTCAATAGCATCATCCAACACTACAGTGTCGGAATTGAGTAGTAAAATATAATCCGATAGAGCTTCCTTTACTCCTTGATTATTCGCCTTCCCAAAACCAAGATTTTTATTACTCGAAATAATTTTTAGTTTAATATTTTCGCTATGAACAATGAACTCGGAACTCTGAACTTTTTTAAGCATCTCTATGCTCCCATCTTTCGATCCGTTATCTATGACGATTACTTCCACAGTCAATTTCGAGTTTTTTAGGGAGGTGGAGATAGATTCGAGGCAGTGTCTAGTGATGTTTTTGGTATTGTAGGAGACTAGTACGATAGAGAGATCAGGCTTGGTCATGTTGTATAATTATAACATTTAAGCTAGCGTAGCTCAGCGGTAGGGCACTCGTTTCACCCGCCTGCCAAAGTACAAAGGAGCAAGGCTGGATAGCTCAGAGGTAGAGCACACGTTTCATAAGCGTTAGGTCGGTAGTTCGAATCTCCCTCCAGCCACTTTGTAGAGAAAATTTAACGGTTCGCTCATGAAGTAGAACTTTGTTCACGACCTCTATTGATTCACTTTGCGCCAATTTGACCTTTTAAATACATTCCTAGAGCGCGAAGTCCATACCATGCATATTTATGCATTCCAGCTTGTTTTATATAAAAATTTCTTTCATTTCTTCCAGATTCAAAGGAATTTGCTGTATGCAGATAAGCAACAGGTTCATTTCCTGCAGGTACCATTATGCCTCTTGCATTAGGACCACCACCGGCAACGTAAGTTTCTGCAACTGTAAATCTTAATCGAGCATTCTCTCTTTCCCATATATTCACTTCTGCCAATGCTCCTCTTGGAAATCTACCGCTTATTTCATGAGGGGTAAAAGTGCGAGCTGCAATATACGTTGGGCTTGTAGTAACATCAAAATCCTGACCACGAGGGGTACCATCAATAATATATTGTCCTACTTCGTGACATCCAGCTGCCCATAAGTCATCTTTATGTCGAAGATGAACTTTGATGTTTTCGGGGCCTAAAACTAATACGCCTTCTTTTTCAAACCAATCCATTGTTTCTTTTGGAAGTTTATTAAATCTAATAAGAGCTAAAGCGTCAGCGAAAAATTGACCACCGGTTGCACCCTGTTCCACAAGCTCGGCAATTAATTTTATTGCATTTTCTTCACCGACTTCTTTTACTAATTTTTCAGTATCAAGCGGTAGTGTGTCTGCTCTTACTGATAGTTTATCAATAAGAGGTTTTACCCTAGAACTGAAAGAAAATTCTTTCTTCTCGCTTATTTGACCAGTTCCTGACTCGTCTATCATAGATCGATTATAATAGTAAAATAAATAAAATGAAAGAAAATAAGTTAACAATTACCATCTGCAAAGCACTTCCTGAAGTATTTAATTTTGTAATTACTCCACCCAATAGCATAAAATGGATTGCATCTGTAGTAAAAGAGGAAACAAATGAATTGCCAGTATGCATAGGTACAATTTACAAACTACAAAATAAGGAAGGAGAGTCATTTGAAGTCACGGTAAAAGATATTAAGAATAATGAGCTCGTGGAATGGATTTCACAAGATAAAAATTATCATTGCAGGTATAGCTTTACATCCACTGGTGATACCTCAACAGAATTTACCTATTATGAGTGGTTGGATAAGGGCGAACTTGCTGAACCATTTACTTTAGAAACCTTAAAAAAACTGAAACAAGTTATGGAAAATGATATATAGACTGTTAAATCAATATATTCAACCCCCGGGGTTGATTTTGTCTACTTTGAAGATGGTAACATCTCCCGAAGTGAAGATTTTTTTATTTTTAAAATGTTGAGTTCCAAACTGCTGGACTTCCCATGTGTTTAAGGACTCAATGGTATAGTTTGGAATCTCCGAAAAAATAAGAAGAGTCGTTGAATTATTATATTCATGTGGTAAATCAGGTATATAGCCCTTTTTGATGAAGTAATAGCGGTACTCGTTTCCGTGAGGCGCAATGATTGTGTCAGGACGAAGCTGAAGAATATTAAATCCGCTTTTGCCAACCAAATTTTTTTCTATTGCAAATTTTACGGCTTGACTAAATTTTGTGTAAGGTCTCACTGCATCCGAATATAAATAGGTAGGAAATGTCAAAACATTGAGAACGAAGATAAAAAAGAGCAAGAGAAAGCCGTACTTATTTTTCAATAAAAATAATACTAAGGTAACTAATAAGGTCAACGCAACAGGAAATAAGTAGAAAGAAGTAAATTGAAATCTTAAAAGAATTGAAAGTAAAAGAAAGCCTCCTAAAGAAGTAATACCCAGGATTTTTTCCTCAAATTTGAGTTTGCCCTTTAATAAAAAGAAAAGAATGAGAATTAATAGCAATAAAGGCATTGGTTGAATCCATTTATTCATCTCTGAATTCATAAACAGAATATTTTCAAGAATGTTTTCCTTCCCTGATGCCGCTCCTGCTAAATTTTGATTTCCTAAAAAGGTAGTAAAGGACCTGGTAACAAAAGTATTTTTGAGCATAATGAACCCGTGACGTAGCTCAAAAAGAAATAGTGGAATAAACGTTAAGAAAAAGGATAGGAGATAAGAGATAAACACCCTTCTATTTTTTATAAAAAACAATAGAGTAAAGGGAACCAATATTGCATTGGAGTAGTGAAAATTAAGTATAAGACCAAATACAAATCCCAACAGCAGACCTTGATACCAGTATTTGATCTTGCTGAAAGAAACATATGTCAAGAAAAACAAAAGAAACGGGAGATAAGAGAAGGCATTGCCTGGATTTCTAGAGGAATAAATAAAGACATTCGAAGTTAAGAGTGTCGCCGAAGCGAGTAATGAGGTCAAAAAACTGTGTTTTACGTAGATTCTATAAAAGAAATAAAAAACTGCAAGTGAATAGAGGAACGCATTGAAGTAGAGAATTGCTCCCATACTGTACTTCGTAATAAAAAAAATAGGAACAAAAAGATAATAATAGTAAGGGCCAACGTATAAGCCTCCAAAAGAAGTTTGTGGCCCGATAAGAGTAATTCTCCCTTTTGCGATCCCTAAGATTTGAATCAAGTCGCGGGCAAAATCACTATCAAAGTTATATGAAGAAAGAAGTTTTTGGGAGACAAAAAAATAGGAAATAAGTGATAAGAGTAGAGCTACGAATAATTTATTCCACTTGATTGACTTCATGAACTATTCAGAATTATATACAATAGGAAAATGAAAAGAAAACTCCTACTTACCTCCCAGGGATTGCAACCGGAGTTAAAAGAAACCTTTCTTTCTTTATTAACAGTGCCAGCAAAAGAGGTGAGGGTTGCGTTTATTACTACGGCTGCCTATGGAGACGATAAAAACCCAACTTGGTTGGAAGTTTATCGACAGCAATTAAGAGATTATGGAATTACGCAAATTGAGGACCTGGATATGAGAGGCAAAAAATATAAGAGAGGAGATAAGAGTTTACAAGATACTGACATTATATTTGTTAACGGAGGAAATACCTTTTTTCTGCTGAAGTGGGTGAAGAAATCTGGGTTCGAAAATGTCATCAAAGAACATATTTCTCAAGGAAAATTGTATATCGGTATAAGCGCCGGCAGCTATATTACCTGTCCTACTATTGAGCAGGCTACTTGGGAGCATCAGGATAGAAATAGATATGAAGTTACAGATTTGACTGGATTAAATCTCGTGCCATTCCTAATTACCGCGCATTATAGAGAAGAATATCGACCAATTATAGAAAAAGCAGCAGAAACGACAAAATATCCAATTATTGCCCTCATCGATACACAAGCTGTTCTCGTCGAGGGAGATGTGTGGAAAATTGTTGGAAAAGGTAAAAAATTGGTTTATAATCAAAACGATGAAAAATAAATATTTATTTTATATTTTTGCAGGTTTATTTATGGTAGACATTCTTATTTTTGGAATCATATCTTTTCCAGTTTTAGTTATTGGCGGAGTGCTGCTTCGAATCTTGCAGCAATACCAAAAGAATAAAGAATTTCCTAAAGGAAAAACTATCTTTGGAATTGTTTTTTCATTACTGTTTATCTTCATAGCCTTAGCGAGAATTTTTCAGCTTAAGTAGTGAAGGCGGCTTTTTGTGCGAACAGGAGGAAAGATTCGAGTATTTTGCAATACTGATCTAAACTTTTAATATCTACCCATTCATTTTCACTGTGCATTGCTCCTCCAACAGGGCCGAATGTTATGCCGCGTGAGCCATCCTCAATGAAATAACGAATATCTGAGCCATACGGTTCACCAACCAACCTCCTTTTTTTTCCGGTGATTTTTTTGCTCGCCTCCTGCAAGGTTCCAATATAGGGATCTTCCTTTTTGATGGAGTAAGGAGTCCTTACCAACATAAGTTCCAATTTGGCATTCGCAGGTAAAACTTCTTTCAGTTTTTTGATATAGAAGTTTGCATTTTTCATAGAAGAAAACCTATTTTGTCCAACTGGAACATATCGTATATCTAAGCTCACCTCACAATTATTTGGGACTTTATTCATATTAAGGTTCGAAGTTTCAACTTTTGCTATATTGACGGTAGTTCTCCAAGCTTTTTTTGCTGGAAGAGGAAAAAGTATTTGGATACTGTCCAGGAAACGTTTTAAATTCCAGATGGGATTTCTGCCCTGCCACAGGTAAGCTGCGTGAGCAGATTTACCAAAGAATTTGACCTTAGCCCAAATTGTTCCTTTGGCTTTAAAATTAATGTTTAAATCTGTTGGTTCTCCCGCAATGACAAAGTCAGTTTTCACCCCTTTTTCTACTTGAAATTTTGTTCCATTACTTCCTGTTTCTTCATCTGTCACAAGCTGAAGTGCAATCGGGTAATTTAATTTTTTTGCTATCCTTTTGAAGAGTATGATCTCTGCGGCCGCGGCAGTCTTCATATCATAAGCGCCTCTTCCGTAGAGCTTACCCTGTTTTTCAAAGGGGGTGAATTGTTTATCTTTTCCTTCCACTACATCCAAGTGCGCATTTAGAATAATTTTGAAACGGGTACGTCTTGCTTTTGAATTATAAATTAATGCGCTCGGAATACCTTCCTTTTCAAAAAAATCTACGCAGTAACCTTTAACCTCTGCCAAAGCTGCATCCAGAACCTCTTTTAGAGCTCTGGAGTTTCCTTTGATAGATGGGATAGAAATAAATTTTTTAGTTAAAGCAATTATTTGAGACATCATGATCGAGAGTTAAAATGACAATCCTGAATCAAGGAATTTTTTACGATTACCCAGGTAAATCTTTTTGAAGTCAACAAATTTTTTCAAACCGCCAATGAATGTTTCTTTATTTTGGGCGAAAGTGATTCTTAACCAGAAACCCAATGTATCATCCCACGTTTTTTGATCGAAGCCAAAACAAGGTCCTATCTCGGTTTTAAGACCAGTAGTAAAAAAACAATTAATCATAAAATCAAAGGAATTAACTCCTTCCAAATTTCTTATTTTGACCATTGTATTAAATGCTGAAATTTTGGGAAATTTAGCCGAAATATCTTTTACGAGGAAAGTTAGCGAATCGTCAAATCTCTCGGAGTAAAATTTCATGAGAGAAGCGAAATATTTTTGATACGCTTCGTATTCACAAGTCAAATTTACATAGGTTTTCTCAGTAATGGATTGTACAGGAGTAAAGTCCCTATATACTTTTTTTATCAGTCTTTTATAATCGTTATTTTTCTGATAGAGAGATAACCAGCGAACCGATTGAATGAATGCGTCGAGACAGATAAGTCCTGTAAAATTGGAACCGACTGAGAAAGAGCTTCGCTGTTGAGAAATTAATGCGATTCCTTCTATCAACTCCTGATTTTTAGAGTATAAATATCCGATTCTCAAACCGACTAAATTTTTTGATTTGGAAAAACCCTTTACTATCACTAAATTACTCATGGCTTGCAACTCTGATGCTACTTGATCCGAGTAAACATATTCTTGAGGTTGGAAGACAAGCTCCGCGAACAACTCGTCGACCAGGATCAAAATATTTCGTCTCTTCGCAAAAAGAAACAGTTTTCTTAACGCCTCTTTAGTGAATATTTCACCACTCGGATTTGCTGGATTGGTAAGAATAATAAGCTTCGTATCTTTTGAGGCATTGAATATAAGCGAATTCACCGAAATAAAAAAGGGATTTCTATTGTCTAGAGTTGGTGTCAATTCTTTGAGATTTAGTCCATAATACCTGGCTGCAAATTTATACAGATAGTAGTTTGGCGATTGAATCAGGATTTCTTTGTCCGGATAGTTTTTTTTAAAATACTCGAATATCATGGTTATTGCACCTGTTGATCCTTCGGTGAGACAGAAATCTTCCGGAGAATAGGATATTGAAGTACTTAATTTATAGCTTTCATAAATACTTAGGGCAGTCCTCGCCTCAGGATTCCCGCGCGAGGGGAAATATTCTCTGTAAAATTTATCTTTACTAAAGTCGGATATGATTTGGTTTATATATCCTTTATAAGCCTTACGATCAGAAACACCAGATGATATCTGGCCCGGCCTTATGTTATTTCTAGACAGCAGGGAAAGTATCTTCTCGTTGCCATAAATAGATCTTCTGATATTATTGAACTCGTTGATTTTATTTTTGCTCAGAATTTCATCAAACAAAATCCGTTTTATATCCAGAAAATATTCCCTATCCGGTATGGCTAAACTACTCATATCTGTTTGTCAAATCTCATTTGTAATACGGGAAATTTATTTGGATCTCCAAAATTTTTCTCTTGATAGAATTGAGTGAAAATAACCAATCTGGTGAGAGCCTCGATTAGGTCTCTTCTTGAACAGGCATAACTTATCCTAGTCCAGATACCAAGTTCGTTATCCCATGTTTTTTGAGAAATCCCAAAGCAGGGTCCAACTTGGGTATAGGTGCCTAATGTAAACATCAATTTAGCAAGAAAATCCATAGAGTTTATGTCGCTACCTGGTTTTGCCGAACGAACAAATGTATTGAAGGCAGCTTCGTCGGGAGACCAGCCAGAAGAAGAATTCGCCAACAAAGCCTTAACAATTTGTAGGTTACCCTTATAGTACTCAAGCACTTGAGTATCCCATGCATTCCATTCTTGAAACATAGTAATAAAGGAGTTCTTACTGAAGGCATAATCCTCCTCGCCGAAGGCATACTCAACAATCCTCTCAAGTGGGATATTTGGCGTGTTTTTCCTGAGAGCTTTTACTTTTCTCGCCAGTCCCTCAAAACTCAAAAGCGGTCCCACTGTCAAAGGGGGATTACATCGGCGGGATAAAACAATATTGGTTATGGTATCAACCATTTCTCTATC
>Ga0155257_125_pt4 | contig 9838 bp, 12 predicted proteins | sample RifCSPhighO2_02_FD_106225 | JGI IMG/M metagenome (GOLD analysis project Ga0155257, IMG submission 106225) | Candidatus Roizmanbacteria bacterium RIFCSPHIGHO2_02_FULL_39_9
CTCCCCCTTTTATTACACCCGAAGCACTTGTGTCTCCCTCAATTAATTTTGCAAAATCACCACCTCTTTTAAGATAAATCTTTCCCTTACCTACTGTTTTTAAATATAGAATGTTTCCCTTCAAAAAAGCCGCGGATAGGGAAAACGAGGAAGGAAAATTGTACCGGGTTACATAATAAGAGATACATTGGTCAAAAGATTTAAGATCAATAATACTGCTTGAATTATCGTCCGTTTCTATTTCCTCGATTATCTTTTTTCCTTCGTCCGTCTTAACCCCTTCCATAAACTCAACGATAAGAAATAGGTCTTCTTTTCTCACCCCACCAGAAAAACCTGTCCCTTTCTCTGCTCCTTTATACAACGCACTTTCTAACTGAACCATATATTAAATCAGCGTGAATGAAAAAAGCAGTAATAGTATTGCGACGAATAACTGAATTATGGAAATCAGTAGAATGAAACTGCTACTATCACTCTCTATCGTTTTAATCATTATTTGGGTTTGCTTCAAAATAACAACGGAATATATTACATACATCAATGAGAAAACAACCGCAAACGCTTTGAAGAAGAAATTCAAGATGTTAAGATCGGTGAATGAATCCAGTAAATTGGCTATATTCATGTTAGACGACTAAATCATTAATAATCTTCGTTACCTCAGCAGGTTTTGGGACATTATGAAACTCTATATTTGCCTCTGTACCTGCTGTCTGAACAAATACGTTACCATAATTGAATATCGCCGAAAAGAAACCACCGCTTTTAGCAGTCACATCCTCTACCTTGGGCAAAATTGTTTCAGTGACTTCTTTATAAATAACCGCGTGAAAATCGACATCTATTATTCGTTCATTGGTGATTATTCCTACATTAAAGTACCAACTTATAAAATTGAACCAAATATAAGAAAGAATCATTGAAAAGAGAAAAATATTCGCAAAAATGATCTGCAATCCATTTAAAAAACTAGGGATGAAAAAATTCAAAAAAACGATGACGATGAAGAAAACAAAACTATTAAAAATCCACGGTAATTGGGTGACTGGATGGGCTCTGAGAACAAGTATTATCTGCTCATTCGGCCTCTGTGTTTCAAATTTATAGGCAGGTTTTATATAAAATGCGTGCAGCGCACTATGGGAGGGTTTAAGTTTATCCATCAAATCTATTATACATCACGGAAAATTATGCTATAATAATTTCGCTCTGGTTACTGGAGCGACTTGGTACCACCCTTTCTCATCCCGAACAAGGAAGTGAAACGAGTCAGCGCCAATGATACTTGTCAGCCTAGCTGACTGGGAAAGTAGGTCGTAGCCAGGGCTTTTGTTAAAAGCTGTTAACGAAAGAATTGAGTTTACAGCTTCTTACATCCTCTTAAAATCGCTCTTTGTCACGACGAACAAATAGTGAAGATTTAAGTGACAAAGTAAGATTAGGAGGATTATGGTAGTTCTAATCTATCTAGATCCACTTCTTTATTCTTAAACAAAATATTCTTAGGTACAGCAAACAGAGTGTTATCTTTGATTTCCTCTTTTTTACATGAATTAAGAATGCCTGCCATATCTATATTTGACATCTCTCCTGCCGGAAGTAAACTACTAAATTGTTCAAATAAACTTTCGGGGCTGATAATATTAAGAGAAAAAAGGCTTTCGGCAAGGGAAATATAAGAAGAAACTCCACAAACTTTTTCACCATTAAAGCCTGTTTTTCCCCACATATACACACAGTCTCCGTTCAATAAAACATGCTGGTCTGTCTCTTTGCGATTAACGGTGATATAAACTTTTCTCTCTTTTATAAAAGCACTCGCTGAACTGTCTGGAGAAACCAATTGACATTGAAAGGGGCCTTGTAGGTTTAACTTGGCAGAAGGTGAGCTTGTTTTGATCTCCAAAGGCATAGTAGGAGACAGCGATATTTTTGGCCCTTGTTTTATTTCGGAAGGTGCAAAAGAGAATTTCGTTAATAATGCTATTAAAATAACAACCACTGGAACGATAAAAAGAATCCTTGAAACAATATGAAAAAAATCGTCTAGCAGGTGGTTGTTTTTATCCATAAAAAATTATAATATTCTTTTTTTGTTTATTTTTTTTCACCACTCTCGAGCATATCGAGTCCTTTTATTTGAGGAAATTCCGACCCGGCTACTCCGCTTATTTTTCCCACCGTTCTAGCTGTATTTCTTAATAATCGGTTAATCTGTTCCTCTCTTGTTTCCCATGCACTTTGATAAGTTCTTTTCTCCCGATCTAACTGTTTTTTCATATCTATATAGACTTCTATCGCTGCCTCAATCTGCTGACGGAATTCATGTCCCATCACATACTCATACAGTTCATCAGCTTTACTTACTCTGTTGTTAGAAATAAATCTTTCTCTTGCTACTTCTATCAACCTATGTCTCAATATTTCCGCCAATATCAAAACAAAGGGATAAGTACAGATGTACACACCATTTTTGAAGTAAATTCCATTTTTGCATTCCTTTGGCATTATCTCCGTGACTAAAATTGGAACATTTGCTTTTTCCGCCCGAAGATCATCTTTTAGTTTGATAATGAATTCATCCTTCCAGGATTTAGTTCTTTTAGATTCCCAAAGAATCACTCCACACGAATTACCTTTTAGAGTTTTCACAGTTTGACGTATATCAGCACCTCTTTCACCTTTTTTAATTGGTTCAATAATATCCGTCGGAAATGTCTTGCGTAATGCATCTTCTAAGTCTAATTCTAAAACTTCGCCCTGGGTTTGCTGAGATCCTTGGTTTGCTTTTAAACGGGCTTCCTCCAGGGATTTTTTAAGGTCATTAATAACCTTATTTTTTTCCAAGTCTTTAAATCGATTTTCTTCTAATGCTTTTCTATAAGTGTCTTCTATTATTTTTTTCCTTTGTTCATCAATGGCTCTTTGTGCCTTTAATTCTATCTCTTTTTCCTTCTCTTCTAATCTAATTGTCTTCTTTCTTAATTCTAATTCTGCATCTCTTGCTTCATCCAATTTTTTATTTTGCTCTTCAATATGTTCTTTTAAGAAGTTCATTTCTTTATTAGATTCATTTTTTGCTTTCATCTCAGCCTGAATTATGGCTTTTTTCCATATTATTTTCTCCTGTTCTTCTTTTTCCCTGTCTTTCAATTCTAGTTGGTGCTTCAATTCTGTATTTTCCTGAACATATTTCTTGCTTATTTGTTGCTTCAATTCATGTGTAAGAGCGTCTGGAAGAGAGAAAGCTTTCCCACAGTGCGGGCATTTTACTTGATCATTCATAGCTGAAATTGTAGCAGAGAAAGTGACTACTTTGTTAATGAATGGAAGACAAAATTAACCGCCCAAAGGACCGCGCTGAATGCCATTGCCCAGAAGAAACTCTGTACCTTGAATCCGGGAATGAACGTGCTCACCAAAAGCACAAGAAGTCCATTAATCACGAAGATAAACAAGCCTAACGTAACTACGGTTAAAGGCAAGGTAAAAAGAAGTAAAATTGGTTTTATAAAAGTATTTACAATTCCGAGTCCGATGGAGACGATAATAGCAGTAAAAAAACTGTCAATGATAATTCCGGGAAGAAGATATCCTGCGACAAAGACTGCAAATCCATTTAGCAAAAGATTTAACACCAACTTCATATTTTGATTATATATTAATAACCCGTGTTACGCACTCTATTCTTCGAGTGAGTCTGATGTTACGTCGGACGAATCGAGAAGTTGCCGACTATACTCGAACAATAAAACTCTGTGTAAGATGAGTTAAAAAACAGATTCTTTTTTTACTCCTCTTTTTAGTACATGGAATGCCAAAAAGAAACAGGCTAAAGCAAATACCGCTGAAGCTAGAAAAGGTGAAGGTAAGTAAAAAATTGCCAATATTCCTCCTAAAATTGGCCCAAATATCTGCCCGATACTCATATAAGAAGCATTCAACCCCATGATGGATCCTTGTGATTTTTCATCTACTTCTTGGGAAAGAATAGTCTGTGTAAGCGGATTTGCAAGAGCATTGGAAAGACCTAAAAATATCGAAACAAAAGCAAATAAGAGAGCATTTCTAACAACAAACATCAGAATAAAAGCTATCGACATGAGAAAAAAAGTTCCAACAAAGGTTGGTTTTAATCCAAACTTCTTTGTAAACCTACTTAAAAGTAATATCTGCGTGATGAGCCCAACAATACCAAATAGAGTGAATTGGAGAGAAATCTGATTAGCCGAAAGGTGAAGGATTTTGACCGAGAAAGGTTGATATGCAAAGATAAATAATGAAAATGCGAGCGAAGACAACAAAGTTATAAGGAACGTCATTCCCACATTCTCATCGATAAACGCATGCAGTAGTTTTGAAAAATTGAAAAATGGACTTTTTTTAACCTCTCCTAAATGTTTATTCGTTTCGGGGAGAAGAAATGCCGTTACTAAAACTGCTCCTATAGAGACAAGCCCTGCGATTATAAAGGGGAGCGAGGGATTTATTGATACGGTCAAAGCTGAAATAGCAGGACCAAAGACAAATCCGAAACCAAAAGCTCCCCAAAGAATTCCAAATCCTTTGGTTCTCTCCTCCGGTTTCGTAGTGTCGGATATGACCGCAGACGCGACTGGAATGTTTCCAGCTGTTATCCCGTCCAGAGCTCTTGCAATAAATAGAAATAGTGCACTGGGAGCAAACGCCGCCATAAAAAAGGAGGTAGCCGTACCTATCAAAGATATAAGCAGTAACGGCTTTCTCCCATATTTATCAGAAAGGCGTCCGATAATTGGTGTGGCTAAAAATTGAAATATTGAAAAAACCGAAAAAAGAAGACCGTTCTCGAAATCATTCAGTCCAAATTTCAAAGAATAGGAGTACAAAATAGGAATTATAATTCCGTATCCTAAGGCATTTACAAGAGCTATCAAAGCAATAATCAGGAGGTTTCTGTTTTTATGCATACATTAGGAAAGATTCAGTATATATGATTTTATTCTATTTTACGGCAAGCAATATACGTGCTCTGCTGTAGTCGTAAGGACTAACAAATACTGCAGTCATTTGATCAAAATAGGTTTTAAAAATATACGCATTGATATGGTAGGCTTCTAGGATTTCCTTCGCAAGTTCAGCTTCTATATGATCGGAGAATTTTCTGACTAGTTTTAACTGTCTTTTAACTTCTTTTCTAATTTTCTTTATCATATTATTTAGAATTTCTAATACTTATTAGTATGCGTCCTGATATAAAAAGTTTCAGGTTATCTCCCTGTTATAATAGTTAACACACTATTTAAAACTATGGCACGCAGGATTACTAAACAATCAGATATTCGAAACTCAAGAGTAATCAATCCTAGAGAAGGTCTGCAAATGTATATCGAATTAAGAAATGAAGTAACGAAATCCAAAATTCTTAAGAGATCTTATATCTATTATTTCTTCATCACTTGCCTTGAATTTTTAGGCTTCGGATTCTTCCTCTATCAGCTTGTCATTCAGAGAAACCCATGGTTGACCTTTTTCACATCCCTTGGAATAGCTTTTTTTTCAGTTCGCATCGGCGGACTTATACATGATGCCGGCCACAGAGCCATCTTTAGGTCAACTAAATTAAACGATTTGTTCGGATACTTCTGCTCTTTTATCATAGCTTTTCCCTACTCAGTATGGAGAGTGAAACACAATGCCCACCACGCCCATGTAAATGAGGAGGACGAAGATCCTGATCTCGAGATACCTTTTTCATTTACCGAAAGATCGTACAAGAGAAATAATTTTTTCGTGAAGGTAGTGAGGAAATATCAGGTGTGGCTTTATTATCTGCTTGGACCTCTCGTTTCTTTCACGATCCGCCTAAAATCTTTTTGGTTCTATAGAAAAAATTTCACCCCTCGACTCTCTGTAGAAATATTGTTGCTCGTTTTTGGTCTAGCCGTATGGTATATCGTCCCCTTTTTTATTTTTCCTTTTTGGAAAGCTTTACTCTTTTTCGTCGTGATTAACTTTGTGGGAGGTTTTTATATGTTAAACATCTTCGCTCCCAACCATAAAGGGATGCCACAATTGAAAAAAGGACTAAAACTGTCTTTCGTTGAACACCAAATCATAACTTCACGCAACATCTATGGACATTGGCTTACCGATTATATGTATCTCGGACTCAACTATCAGATTGAACACCATCTTTTTCCCAACTGCCCGCGCAACAAACTTCACCTATTGACTCCTTTGATTAAAAAATTCTGCCAAAAGTATCGTTTAGCTTACACAAGTATGAGCTTTCTCGACTCCAATCGTTTCATCCTGTCGGAATTGAATGCAGTCTCTCAAACTAAGAAATAGGAATAAATTTAAATACCATCTTGATAACGGTCGGCATCGGGATGGTAATAGGTTTAAGAACCAAATTCCAGAAAAAGAGGTTGATGATCAGAAACAATATCGGGAAGAACTTTGAATTGATGAGTTTTTATGTCAGGGGAAACGAGAATATAATCGGCGAATTTCTCATGTGACTGGTAATATGAATTTCTCGTCGTTGGAATGTTAAAATCCTTGACCAAATTTTTCATTCCTTTCTCTATTATCTTGAAGGATTCCGTATCAGGTAATAAATTAAAATCTCCACAAATGACTTTTTTCCCACGAAAATTATGTAAGAAAGAATATATCTTATTTGATTGTTCTATTCTTTCAGGAGAGTCAAATTTCGTAGGAGGATACCATAGACCATGAAGATTATTTATTAGGAAATCGGAATTATTTTGATTGAAAATCACATATTGCAATTTTTTGGCTGCGGTTCTATTGTTATTACTAATTAGATCGAGCTTATCCCTGTAGACAAAAAAATCCCCTGAATCCTTGATCTGAATATTTTTTTTGTAGAAAGTTGCCTGTCCGAATTGGAGACGAGGATGTTTTGATCCTGTCATGTCATACCCTATTGTCGTAGGAGTAAAAAATCCGTGATGATGTTCTAAAATAGTGCCGATGATTGCAAAAAGATTCGATTTCATATCTCCTCCTATTACTTTTTTTTCAGCAGAATCATAAATTTCTTGCAGGCAAAAAAAATCCACTTCTTTTTTATATTTTTGGAAAAAAACGGTGAGCGGCTCAAGTAGTTTTCCTCCCCATGTATTCAGACTTATGAGCTTCATATCTCTTTAAAATTTGTCCAATCTTTTAGATAATGGATAATCTTGCCGTTTTCTAAAACCCACTCATTCTCAATTTTTTTACTGCAGGGAGATTTAATCCAGTGACGAACTCCAGGAGTTGAATTGTTGAGATTAAAAATAAAAGACATTCCTTGATAGTTGAGATTTGTTTTACTGACTTCTGGTTTTGTAGAAAATCTTTCTTGAAGAATATCGTGGTTAATTTCCTTTTTCCATCCCTTTTGCCAAAGGAGAATTGGACCAACTGAAAACCAATGATTCACTATTCCTATTCGGATCAAATCTGGTTCACCTTGTAATAAATAAGACTCACCGACTAATTTGCTATCCAAGTTACTAATTAAATTCTCAAAACCCCTGAACTTTTTCCCATATTGAATAAGAATTATTATGAAATCAGAAACAGAACTGACATAAAGATTATTATTAAAACTTATGCCTAAGATATATATTTCATCGCCATTTTTAAAGAATAGTTCTATATCCAGATTTTTAAATGGGTTTTTTTCTAGATAGAGTTGGAATTTTTCTTCTTCGAAATCAGGATCGATCAAATTTATTGTAAAAGCTTTTTCCCACAATCCATCTTTTGCCACTTGGGCCAAATAAGGTTTATCTTTTATGTATTTTGCAATTGATTTAATCATGTTTGAAAGGGATTAAAATTCTGCTTCAACAAATTTTGACAAGGCAAAAAAATAGGTTGAGGGAATTTATTCCAAGCGAACCATTTCCACTCTAAGCATTTCTTAGGTTCCATAATAGTTTCTTTCCCAGAATTATAATCTGCTACCATAAAAATAGTAATATAATGTTTGTTTTCATGTTTAAATAGATCGTTCGTGATCGCGGCGAACTTTATTTCTTTTACTTTTAGATTTGTTTCTTCCAAAGCTTCTCTCTTTGCACAATCTTCAAGCTTTTCATTAAATTCAAGATGGCCTCCGGGAAACTGCCAAGTCCCTTCTCCATGACTCCCGATTCTTTTTCCTAAAAGTACATTATTCTTTCTTATTATTACAGCAACACCGACTCCTGGAAGTTTTTTATTTTGCATTGATTTTTATCTTGTTTAATTTTCCATGTAATACAATAGGGCTGCATTGCAATTATCTCTGAAGCATAGTTCATATCAGGAACAGCATATAAACAAAAGAGTGGTTTTTGCAAAATGTGAGCGAATGCCATCTCGATCAGAGTATTTCCACCTATATATCCTTTTATTCCTTTTTTTTCTGGATTTACAATCAAAGCTACATCATATCTTTTCATCTTTTCGTAATATCCACGAATCAAATCATACTTGATTTTTATATCTGCTCGCTCTTCCGTCGACGCATTTGTTTTAGATTTTATTTCGATCCTTTTTACTCCTTCTGGTATCTCAACTTCGTGACCTTTTTTTTCTAACTCTTTTTTCACTCGCAAAATTTCATCTACTGCACTGATTGAACCGCAGATAATTACCTTCATATTATTTTAGGCTTTTATCTATCCAATTTATAAATTCTTTACTTTCTTCCATCGTGATAAACCAAATCATCGGCACTTCTTCTACGGAGATTTTTTTCACGTCCTCTATAATTTTTTCTTTATAGTTTTCTTGTGTGAACGTTGATATATTGTAATAATTCATGTCAACTATTTTCCCTTTCCACCAAAATCGTGACGGTCCACTTAACAAAAGGCCTCCTGCAACGAGTTTCTTCCTCAGAAGAGAATCAAGAATTTTATCTGCCTGCTTCCTATCTTCAGCGCTTATAAAAACTTGAAAATATTTCATCTTCTTATTTTTTATTACCTTAGTCATTAAGCAAATTATATCAGGATCTTTCCGATATCTTACTTATTTCTTTTCGTCATATTAATAATCAAATTTATACTTTTGAAGGAGAGCAAAAATAAAATGTCATAGGGAAAATTTCTCGAAATGGAGGGAGGATTTTGGAACACCCAAAGAGTGGAGATCTTTTTTTATTGAATCTATCATAGTTGAAGGCCCGCAAATATATATTTCTCTTTCTTTCAAATCTGCCACCATCATTTCAATCTTGCTTCTTTCAATTCTTCCCCCGATGAATTGTGGGTCTTTCTCTTGACTAAGAAAATAATAGACCGGAAAGTGATATTTCCTGCTTAAATCGTCCATTTCTTTCTTAAAGACGATTTCTTTTTTAGTTTTGTTGCTATATAAAAGCACAATATCTTTTCCTTTTTTTGCCGTCTCTTCTATCAAGGAACGAATTGGTGTTATCCCGATTCCACCTGCGATAAACAATATTTTATTTCTCTTAGCAACCTCTTTTGTAAACGTTCCATATGGCCCATCTATAAGGATTGGCGTATTTGGAGCTATTTGCGGAATGAGATTGGTAAAATCACCCACGTTCTTAGGAGTGATTCGAATTGTTTTTCCATCAGGTTGTTTTGATAAAGAAAAAGGGTGCGCTTGCCACCAAAAATGCTTTGCCAAAAACCGGAATATCATAAATTGTCCAGCCTTAACTTTGAATTGTTTCATTTTTCTTCCGGATATGTAAATCGAGTTCACTTCATCGTTCTCCTTGACAATTTTTTCTACAATAAATCCGTGTTTATAAAATAAATAGAAAGGCCTTAAGAATCTGAAGATGATAACCTGGCCAAAAACAAAGATATAA
>Ga0155257_112_pt6 | contig 9364 bp, 8 predicted proteins | sample RifCSPhighO2_02_FD_106225 | JGI IMG/M metagenome (GOLD analysis project Ga0155257, IMG submission 106225) | Candidatus Roizmanbacteria bacterium RIFCSPHIGHO2_02_FULL_39_9
AGTAACAACGGAGCCAGCTCCGACCATGGCATTCTCCCCTATTGTGATTCCACCGAGAATAGTTGAATTCGATCCTATAGATGCTCCTTTTTTAACCAGAGTCTTTAGAAGTTTCCAATCGCCTTTAGTTTTCAATCGTCCTGATTTATTGATAGAGCGAGGGTAGTTGTCGTTGATAAAAACGACATGGTGACCTATGAAAACGTCGTCTTCAATTATCACCCCTTCACAGATAAATGAATGAGACTGGATTTTAATTCTGTCACCGATGACCACGTCTTTTTGTATTTCCACGAAAGATCCAATGGAAGAGTTATTTCCAACTTTACAGCCATACATATTCACAAAGCCCCATATTTTTGTTTTTTTCCCAATTTCGCAATCTTTGATACTCTGATTAGATTTCATATCTTCATACGCCCCAACTATATAGTGTTGCAGGTCAGATAGAATAAGGATTATTATCCAATTTTACTTCGGGAAAATATAGTTGTTTCACGTCTATTACTCCCATATTTCACATTTTATCATACCCATGATAGACCTTTCGCACGATACAATAGGGATATTATTATTTTTTTAATGTATGGATAAAACAGTATATCTGTACAGGAAGATGTAAGGCCAAGATTTCAGAAGTAGCTCAATTTTGCTGTGAGTACGTTGTCAGGGTGACGCTGATAAAGACCAATACTGTTCCGACGATCAGTCCAGGGGTAAGTTTTTCTTCCAGCAATATAAATGAGCTGAAATAGGTAAAGATCGGAAGAAAGTAATAGGAAAGCGACGCTATGATTGGATCGCTCAATTTAATTGCGGATTGAGCTAAAAAATAGGAGCCGATTGTGCCAAATAAGGATACATAGAGCAACGCGTAGAGAGAGATTGAACTCAATTGATAGAACCAGGCAGTATCTGTTTTTAATTCAATTAACGAAAAAAAGAAAAAGATGACAGTTGAGGTAAATATAAACACGGATGAAATAGCGAGCGGTGAAAATCTCCGCTGATACTGCTTTGAATAGACGAAATAAAGGGACCATAATATCATTCCAATCGTTATTAAGATATTGCCTGTCACATTTCCTGCAGGGAAGGAATTTTTTTCGATGAGCGGTAAAAATATAACGAAACATACGCCAATTAATCCAAGCGTGATAAAGAGCCATTTTTTAAGTGAAAGCCTTTGCTTTAAAATAACATAACTAAATATTCCCGCCATGATGGGTGTGCCAGCGTAAAGAAATTGAGCAACTGAAGCTGAGGTGAGTTTAATCCCAAACGCAAACAAGGCAATATTGGCGGTTGAAAGAAGCGATACGAATATGAGTGAAAAAATATTTCTGTCGAATTTAATTTTTGATTTTAAAATCAGGGGAAACAAAAACAGCGAGGCCAAAAAGAATCGTATAAAAGAAAAGCTAAACGGCGGAATTTCTCTCAAACCAATCTTGACTACCGGCGATACTGCTCCCCCAATCATTGCTGCCAAAACGATGATAAGAACGGCTTTTGTTTTATCAGACATAGCTATTTAAAAATAGTATATACTATTGACGTTATGAAGGTTATTATCCTCTGCGGTGGAATAGGGACTCGTTTGAAAGAAGAAACAGAATTCAAACCAAAGCCCATGGTTTATATAGGGAGTAAACCCATAATTTGGCATATTATGAAGTATTATTCCTACTTCGGTTATAACGAGTTTATTCTTGCGTTAGGATATAAAGCAGACTACATCAAAGATTTTTTCCTCAATCAAAAAGCATTCACTTCAGACTTTACTCTAAATACATGGAGCCATAAAACAAAATTTTATCTTGAGGAGCGCAGCGAAATAGACAGTTTTAAGATTACTTTTGTTGACACAGGTCTGGAGACGCTTCCTGGAGAACGAATACTTCGCTGTAAGAAATATATTCAAGATAGAGATAAATATTTTATGGTTACCTATGGTGACGGAGTGTGTAATGTTGATATTGATGAGGTTGTCAGATTTCATAAAAAACAAAAAACAATCGGAACGATAACAGGAGTTCATCCAAGATCTAAGTTTGGAATGATTCAGGTGTCAAGAAGAAAGCCTCTGGTTACCAATTTTACGGAGAAGCCGGTGCTTAATGATTGGGTAAATGGTGGATATATGGTTTTTGATATTCGTTTTTTTGACTATTTAAAAGCTGGCGAAACAGAACATCCAGCGCTTAAACATCTTGCAAAAGATAAGCAATTATCTTTGTATCGTCATCACGGTTTTTGGTTTGCGGTTGATACCCATAAGGAATACGAAGAATTAAATAAGATTTGGTTTACAGGAAGTGCACCGTGGAAAATATGGAAGTAAGTCCTTCGAGTTTATAAAGTTCATAAAGTCCACAAAGTTTAAAATGAATTTTTTAAAGGATAAAAATATTCTAATAACAGGGGGAACAGGTTTTGTCGGGTCTCATTTAATAGAATCTCTTACTGAGCAGAAGGCGAATGTGACGACTACATTTCTTTCCACTAATCCCCTATCCTATTTCCTCACAAAAAATCTGGACAAGAAAGTAAATATGGTTCACGCCGATGTGTGTGATTTTGACAAGGTTTTTGACATAGTCACGAAATTCGGAATCGACTACATTTTTCATCTTGCCGCAAAGGCTGTAGTCGAAACTGCCTACTATAACCCAAAAAGAGCCATCGATACGAACGTAATGGGAACAGTAAATATATTAGAAAGCGCTCGTTTATACACAAAAATCAAAGGGGTCATAATTGCTTCTTCTGACAAGGCGTATGGCAAAATACCAAGTTCAACTGACTCGGTTAATGAGCCGAGTAAAAAAACCGAGTCAGTTCAAGTATACGGCAAGTACGCTGAAACGGACCCTCTCAAAGGTGACCATCCATACGAAGTGTCAAAATCATCCGCTGATCTCATTTCATATTCCTACTTTAAGACATATAAAGTTCCCGTAGTAATTACTCGGTTCGGAAATATTTACGGCGAGGGAGATATTAATTTTTCGCGGATTATTCCAGGTATTATGAAAGCGCTCATTGATAATGAAGTTCTCGAAATCAGAAGCGACGGCAAGTACGTCAGAGATTATTTGTATGTGAAAGATGTTGTGGATGGTTACTTGTTGCTCGCTGAGCATATCGAAAGAATAAAGGGAAACGCGTTTAATTTTGGCTCGAATGAAACTTTATCTGTTCTTGAAGTGGTAAAGTTGAGTGAAAAAATATTAAGAAAAAAAATTAATTACAAAGTTCTTAAAACAGCAAAAAATGAGATTCCATATCAGTCGCTCGATTATTCTAAAATTAAAAAAATGCTTGGTTGGCAGCCGAAACTCAACTTGTTGAAATCGATTCGTAGGATTCACAAGTGGTACAAGAAATATATATGAAGAAGCTTTCCATTTTACTGACTGGTTCATCTGGATACATCGGCAGAAATATTCTTGAGCAGAGAAAAACCAAATATCATATCGTTGCTCCCAGTCACAGTGAGTTGGATTTGACCAATACGGAAAAAGTGGATATGTATTTCGATGAATATGGACCATTTCATGCAGTAATTCACTGTGCAGTTATAGGAGGGAAAAGAGACGCTGTCAATTTGCAGAACATTTTGCCAACAAATCTTAGAATGTTCTTTAATCTAGCAAGAAACAAACGACATTTTAGCAAGATGATTCATATAGGAACAGGAGGTGAATATGACAAGTCAGAACCTATTGTTAAAGCAAGAGAGTCAGACTTTGGAAAGCGAATCCCAAAAGATGAATACTCTTTTTGCAAATATATATGCTCTCAATATATCGAAAAATCAGAAAACATCTACTCGCTCCGCTTATTTGGAATATTCGGTAAATATGAAGATTATAGGATCCGGTTTATTTCGAATATAATCTGCAAGTATATCTTCAAATTGCCTCTGACAATATTGCAGAATGCTTATTTTGATTACGTTTATTTAAATGATTTTATAAAAATTCTTGATTTTTTTATAAAAAAAAGGCCAAAATACAAAATTTATAATACAAGCTCAGGGCAGAAATTTGAGTTGCTGTCGCTAATCGAAAAAATAAATACTTTAAGCAACTATTCTATGCCGATTAAACTCCAGAAAAAAGGATTGAATAAAGAATATACAGGCGATAACAGAAGACTGAAAAAAGAATTGAAAAATTTCAGATTTACTCCTATTGATGATTCTATACGAGAGTTATACCATTGGTACAGAAAAAATATTCATAGAATCGATAAAAGAGAGATTCTAGAAGATTCCTTTAACAAATGAAAAAACTAGAGTTCATTCCTGGCCAGACTTACGTTCGGGTCTCCGGCAAGGTTTTTGATCGTGAGGAGATAAATAATGCTATAAAAGTGGCTCGGGACGGCTGGTGGACAGAGGGAGAGTTCGGTAAGCGATTTGAGTCTGATTTTCGATCATACATGGGAATTAAATATGTCTCACTCGTCAATTCAGGATCGTCGGCAAATCTAGTCGCACTCTATTCGTTGACCTCTAAAGTGTTTGGCGAACGAAGACTGAAGCCCGGTGATGAATTTATAACGACGGCAGTTGCTTTTCCTACCACCGTCAATCCGGGAATCCAATTTGGATTAAAACCGGTTTTTATAGATTCTGATATCGATACATTAAATGCCAATGTAAATCAACTTGAAAAAGCGATAACAAAAAAAACAAAACTGATCATGATGGCGCATACATTGGGTAAACCATTTGACTTAGATGTGGTGATGAGGCTGGTCAAAAAATACAACCTTTGGTTAATAGAAGATTGCTGTGATGCTTTGGGTTCACGCTTCGACGGAAAGCTCTTAGGAACATATGGTCATATCGCTACCTATAGCTTCTATCCGGCGCACCAAATTACCATGGGGGAAGGTGGAGCGGTTATCACAAACAATCCTTTAATCCACCGATCGATTCGTCAGTTCAGAGACTGGGGTCGAGATTGTTGGTGCGATACGGGAAAAGACAATACGTGTTACAAGAGATTTGGATGGAAGTTGGGAAAGTTACCTTATGGGTACGATCATAAATATATCTATTCCCAAATAGGTTTCAATTTGAAATTGACAGATTTTCAAGCGGCGATCGGAGTTGCCCAACTAAAGAAACTCCCCCATTTCATGAGAAAAAGAAAAGAAAACTATAAAAAGCTCTACGATTTTTTCAAGCAATACAGAAAATATTTTATTTTGATGAAAACTCCAAAAAGAGAAGATCCTTGCTGGTTCGGTTTTCCGCTCGTGGTTAAAGAAAAAGCTCCCTTCACGCGAAATCAAATCACAGAATTTCTAGAGAAAAATAAAATTGGGACGAGGAACGTATTCTCCGGCAATCTGCTGAACCATCCGGCGTATTTAAACCTTACCCGTAGAATCATGGGGCCTTTGATCAATGCGAATAAGATCATGAATGGTGCTTTCTGGTTAGGTGTGTTTCCTGAAATTGATGCCGCTAGAATAAACTATATTAGAAAAATCATCAGACTTTTTATTCAGACGCATGGACAAAAATAAGGGGAAGAAGATTGGAGTTGCTGGAAATCATACGACAACAATAGATCTCATTTCAAACTTGCTACACCACGGATACAAGATAGACTGCATTATCAATATTGCATCAAGTCTGGATGGAAAAGTAGCAGGATATACCGATCTAGGCAGCTTTGCCAAAAAAAACAGAATCAAGATAATCAGACCAAAGACATACGGTTTGAAAAGCGAATATGATAAAAAAGCGATCGGTGATCTGAAGCTTGATGTACTGTTGGTTTGCGGATGGCAGAGGCTTGTACCCGAATGGCTGCTGTCTACTCTTACGATAGGTGCTTTCGGGACGCATGGCAGTTGGAAACCTCTGCCCTACGGCAGAGAGAGATCACCCGGAAACTGGAGTTTGTTATTGGGCAAAGACACGTTTATCGACAATTTATTTAAGTATGATTCAGGCATTGATAGCGGAGCCATCGTTGGATCGATCCAATTTAAGCTTTCTCCTTTTGATACCATAGCTACGTATTATCACAAGGATCAATTAGTTCAGCAAACGTTGCTCTTGAAGCATCTACCGGCGCTATTGAGCGGTACGTTCAATTATCGGATGCAGCCTACAGCAAAAAAAGCCTTTCTTTTACCCAAAAGGACTGAAGAAGATGGGGTCATCGATTGGAATTGGAAAACAGAATACATTTTTAATCTGGTAAGAGCTGTGACGAGGCCATATCCGGGCGCTTACACTTTTTTAAAAAGCAAAAAAATTACGATCTGGAACGCAATCCCCTTCCATCTTTTTCGATCATTTAAAACTAAGCGGGTAGGCGAAATCATTGCGGCATTTGATGATTCAACTTTTGTGGTAAGAACAAACGATGGAGCTCTACAAGTTTTGGAATATGAGGCAACGAATTGGAGACCCAAAGCTCAGCAAGTTTTGCACAGCACAAAAAACAAAAGTTTTGTAAAATTAAGACTCGCCGGCATATATGAGAGATAATTTTTTTTCTAAGAAAGGATACATTTCCATAATCGAACTGGCAAAACAAAAAGGATACAGGATTTCTCCAGTAGAAGAAGTGCGACGGGTGAAAACGGGCAATACTCCTCTTCTCGTATTTCGTCACGATGTAGATCTTGACCTTCAGGCTGCTTTACTGATGGCGATGATGGAAAAAGATATGCGAGTACATTCTACTTTTTTTGTCCATTTATACAACAATCACTATAACAGCCTGTCACCAGAGGGACGATTAATAATAAAAAAAATTTCGAGTCTTGGACATGAGATTGGACTTCACTGGGACTCCAGAGATCATCCTCATGACTTAGAGAGGAAGCTCGCAAGAGATAGGGATATCCTTGCGGAAATAATCGGCAAGCAAGTGATGAGCGGTTCCCAGCATAAACCCACCTCAACACCTCAAGTCAAATTTCATGCAATATTGAAATATGAGATGTATAGAGATTTTATATACATATCAGACAGCGCTATGAAATGGAGGCAGTTTACCCCATGGCAGCTCCTTAAGAAGAAACAGAATATTCATTTGCTAGCCCATCCATTTTGGTGGATGATAAAAGGCAAAACTAGAGAGGAAAAGTTTTTTAATCACTTCAAAAACATCACACTTAATAATAAAAAAAATATAAAAAAAGAACTAGAACACATGTCGCACTCCTTAAAATACCGAAAAAGATACGATTCGTATTTTGGTTACTTTAATAAAATAGTTTAAATAGCATCATTTTATTCCCCAGCTGTAGAGTGTTACCGGCCAGATGGAATACGGATTGTCATCTAGCGGGTAATGATCGAGATACAACTCTTTTTTCATATTTTTTTCCACATAGTCTATGACATCTTTAGGCAACGATGTATCGTCGATCAAAATGAAGCCTTTTGCGTAGGTTTTGATCGCTTTCTCCAAGTCGTCGACGTCCTCAATTAACCTAATCTGATTATTTCTCGGAACAACCTTCTCACCCTTATTATTTACATCGTACGGTAAATTTCCTCTCCACTGGAAAAAGTAGGAAGGTTTGTAATCAATACCTACGTACCAATAGGTTCGTGCCGGCCACGTTTCGATGACTGCTGTTTCATTTTTGTCTAGATCCCCTCTATGTTTGATGCGATCATAGATCTGTTTATAGTCGACAAGCGCGATTTCTCTGAAATCATGGTTTACCGAATAAAAATATTTCGGTCTATTGACGAATTTGTCTCCGTTAACAACGATAACAATAGTAAGAAGCAATGACGCAAATGTAGTCAAAATGTGTTTTTGATTTTTAAAGAACAAATTCGGGAGATGAGAGATAGCATATGCGCTAAGCACCAACATGAAAGGAAAGATCGGTAAGACATATCTTGTAACCAATGGTTTAAAACCAAATGTTATGAAAAAAAGGTGGGTGATAAAAAAAATGCTCAAAAACAGAAAAATGCTTTTTTTCCTATTGAAAGCAAGGATAAAACCAATAAGCGTAAGAAAAGTGAGTAAACTATATTCTCTCCAAAGGAATGAGTGATAGTACCATACGTTGTTTGCGCCAAACCCATCCCTAGAAAAATATGTCATAAACGTATCAAATAAACCGATATGTTTAGCAATTGCAATAAAGAGAATGAACAGTACATATATCCACCATTTATTAAAGATATGAATGAGTCTGTTTTTTTTTATGAAGACAAAGTGCATTATAAGGCTGAGTAGAAAAAGGTAAAAGAAAGAATGAGTAATGAAACCGAGCAAGGAAAAAAGAGCCAACAATATAAGATCAGTTCGTTTGTTGCCTTTCTCATCCAGCACCTTAAAGTATAAATATGTGGTGATTACCATAATAAGTTGCAAAAGCACATAACTTCTTGCCTGTCTTGACCACGTGATCTCAAAGTAAGAAAAGGCTGTCAATAATGCAGCTGCCAGGCCAGTTTTTGAATTAAAGAGATATTTCGCTAGAAAAAAAACAGCGACCGGCAACATCGAGCCAAAAATAAGTGAAGGCAGTCGGGCAACCCACTCTTGATTTCCAAGAATTTGAAAAAGAAAGGCAGTTAAAATGTGTGTGGAGATATTATGTTGTTCAATGTATACGTCTGGGTTCGAAAAGACAGATAATCCATATTTAAGTATATACTGCGACTGTATAGCTGTGCTAAATTCATCTACCCAAAAAGGGTAGTTTACAAAAAAACCATATCCGCGAAACAAAAAGCTCAACAAGAAAATGAATATTACTATAAGGAATGCCATCTTATTGGTAAGTAGTCACAATGACATTGTCAAGAAATGGTAAATTGAAAAAAAGAATTCTTTTCACCCGCTTCACGAGTCTGGTTAAGAGAGAGTCATTGGCTTGGGGATAGAGGACAAATCGAGAGAGCACATCAAAGGAAACTGTATTACTCTTAATAACTTGGCTATTTTGCGGGTTGTCTGTCGGCCTTTCAATCCATAATTCTTTTTTCCCTACGGGTTGATCGAGAGAAACGATGAATTTTATGCGTTCGTTTGTCCATTCATCAACCAATCGTACCGGTCCATCGTTGGTCAGAACTCTATAACTGTTATTTCCTAGAGGAGTAGGCCAGCCAAAATTGTATCCTTCTACTGTTACCTGTTGAGTGTGAAGAGCTTTTTGCGGGATGGCGCGAGCGATATGGAACTGTTTTCTCACCTGGTTTGCTCGGTATATTCGGCCTTGCATGTAGTCGCGTATAAGATTTGAGATAAATAAAAAAGAATAAAATGAAATGATTGATGCAAGAATGAGAAAAACAAAGATACCGACATATGAGATGGTTTTTCTCATTCTTGCATCAATCATTTCATTT
>Ga0155257_168_pt1 | contig 9121 bp, 8 predicted proteins | sample RifCSPhighO2_02_FD_106225 | JGI IMG/M metagenome (GOLD analysis project Ga0155257, IMG submission 106225) | Candidatus Roizmanbacteria bacterium RIFCSPHIGHO2_02_FULL_39_9
GCTAGGAAATGGGTTGGGTGCAATAGTTCTTCGTCAGCTGACCGTCGGCAACATCGACAAAATCAAAACATACCGCTATTTGAAAAACGGAGCAATGTACTCGATTTTATTCTTGGGTCTTATCATGGTTTTGGACGGTTTCGGATTCCATATTCCTACCTGGTTTTCACCAATCATCACCTTCGGGATCGTCGCGTATTTCTTTTGGCTCTCCAAGAAAAGTGTCACAGAAAGAAGTTGAACCAGTTTGTTCGGGGTGGGCGAGGAGGGAGTCGAACCCTCACGAGGTTTCCCTCATAAGTTTTTGAGACTTACCTGTATGCCATTCCAGCACTCGCCCTCAGCCTAATATCAATTCTCTCATTATAGCATTTAACCGTCTATTCTTATACCCGCCTGTTCTTACCTCAAAACTTAACTCATCTTGGCCGATTCGGCGGATCGACGTTTTGAGGTGTGAATCCTTGGCGGGTTTAAAATTCTGTAAAACTCTCCGCCAGCTGGCGGATCATTAACAGAATCTAAAATACATATTGACTATTCATTAATTGGGTAGTAAGATTGGTCTTGGACAGAGAAGTCCTATGATAGAACTCAAAGATATCATCAAAACGGGCAACATCATCAAGATATCTCCCGAGGAGACGTTGTCATCTGCGTTATCTCTTACCCGCACTTCTCACGATTCCGTTTTCGTTTTCGACGACAAAAATTCATATATGGGAGTAATTAACCCCTATTATTGTCTTATCAAATCCTCTTTTCCAGGCAATGCAAAAGTGAAACATTGTCTTTACCACCCGCCGAAAGTGCGGGTTCATTTTTCTCTGGCTAAGGTCGCAGGGAATTTTATAGAATCAAAAGTTCATTATTTGCCAGTTTTTGATGACGCTGATCGTTTCCTTGGTATCATCTCGGCCAGACATTTGCTATCTTTTTATCGAAATTCGCCTTTTTTATCCCAAATTCAAGTAAAAGAACTTCTTAAATCCAAAAAAAGACCCGTGATCACGATTTCGGACGAAGAATCAGTCACCACAGCTGTTCATCTTTTTAAAAAAACAAGAGTGTCGAAACTGGTAGTCATAGGGAGAGATTTTAAGTTAAAAGGTGTGTTAAGTTACTACGATCTTATTGCATATCTCATAAGTCCCAAAAATTCTGAGCATAAAGGAGAGAGAGAAGGAAATCAGGTCAGTTTTTATCACCAAAAAATAAAAAATTTTGTCAAAACATATGCGATGACTCTCAAGACAGAAAATTACCTTTCCCAGGCGCTCGATCTCATTTTAAAAAAGAAAATAGGAAGCATCATTATTATAGATGGGGAAAAACATCCCATCGGGATTGTCACTACCAAGGATTTCCTTGCGATGATTATGAGGAACGGCAATGGAAAGAAAGCCGACTCCATCAGCGAGAAACTTTCAAATCAAGGCCTCCGGATCGGAGGCTTTTTTAATCAGGTAAATTCAAAGGTCAAGAAATTCCAATACACGGAAATTCGAAATCTTTTATTCAAAAATTCAATTAAAAGGTTTTATTCCAAATATATTCTTCAGTCTTAGTCTCCATCCACAATAAATCTGTAAATTAATTTTCGTATAATACATAAAGAATGAAAATGAAATGGATTATACTCGGAACTATTCTGCTCCTTTCGTTTTTTATTCGTGCGTGGCAATTAGACAAGAATCCAGCTGGTTTTTTTTGTGATGAAGCATCTATAGGATATAATGCATATTCCATATTTAAAACAGGTAAAGACGAGTGGGGTGTTACCTTCCCACTTTTTTTTAAGGCTTTTGGAGAATATAAAAATCCTGTTTTCATCTATTCCTCGATACCTTCCATCGCTTTGTTTGGTTTAAATGAATTTAGTTTGAGATTAACCTCTGTTTTGTATGGAACTTTGACAATATTGGTATTGTATCTCTGGTTAAGAAAATTATTCGACGAGAATACTGCAGTCTGGGGAAGTTTTTTTTTAGCAATTTCTCCTTGGCATATTCATTTCAGTCGGGTGGGCTTCGAACTCATTTCCTCAGTCTTCTGGGTCAGCCTTTCTTTTTATTTATTGTATAAATCGTTTGCTAATATTTTAATATATCCCTTTGGTGCAATTTCACTTTTGATAAGCTATTTTACGTATTCGCCACCAAAGATCTATTTGCCGATTTTATTCTTATTTTTTTTCATTATTTACTACAAAAAATTAGTTGTTTTAATAAAGCATAAGTTTATTTGGTTTATATCACTGCTTATCTTTTTACTGTTCGTTATTCTTTTGCTTCCATCGATTCAGGATAATTCCTTTTGGGCACGTTGGGTGCAAGTGAGGCAGGGTGAACTGACGATAGATTTCTTACGTCAGGCGTACCTTAATCATTTTAGTTTTGATTTTTTGTTCAGTAAGGGTGATATTGATTTTTCAGGTCAGTTCATTACAAGACACTCTATTCGAGGCATGGGTGAGTTGTACTGGATTCAGCTACCATTTATTATGGTTAGCCTTAGTCTGTTATTCAACTCTAAAATGAGAAAGGGAGCTCTGTTTTTTATTCTATTCTTGTTGATTTATCCCTTAGGATCAGTTTTTACTTCGATTGCACCTCAAGCGACACGATCCGTCGTAGGAGTTATTCCTTTTCAGGTGTTAACAGCATTAGGAATTACAGCCTTTTTGTCATATTTTAAGAATAAATTGTTACGAAAAACTTTAATGCTTTTTTTGATTGTAACCATTGTTTTATCTTTTTCTAATTTTATAAATCTTTACAAAAAGTATCCAAACTATTCGTCGGACTATTGGGGATGGCAATACGGGCCAAAGGAAATCATGGCCTATTTTTTGAAAAATAGTGGCAAGTATGACGAGATGTTTATGAGCGGGGAGTTCAATGCAGGGGAGATATTTCTTTCTTTCTATGACCCAGAGGGTACATGTAAAAATAAATGTAAGATGGGCCAGCTGAGGGATACGCCCGAATTGTATGATCCAGTAAAACGCCAACTTTTCTCAATGGGTCCCGACTACCTTACAAATTCTAAATTTAAAGACAACTTTATCATAAAACATACAATCCGCTATCCGGATGGAAAAGTGGCTTTCTTTATCGGAGAAGTCAAGAAAGGGACGCGGCTTGAGATGTTATGATTTGATGAGAAAGGAAATTTTTTCTGCCGGAAATCTTGCTTCATTCTTAAAAATATATACCGGCGGATGATCGTAACTTTGGAAAGATTCATCAGCCCAATCATCAGAGATGAAAAAAGGATAGTTGGTAAACTGTTTCTCCAAGCGAAAACCGAGTTGTCCGGAAAATAATTTTTTGTACATTAAAGAAGTATAGGGATAACTTTTGGAATTCCTCAAAATTGAGTAGAAAACCCGTCTGCTGCTGATGATAAAATAATCACTTTGGGAAAGTTGACTCGCCAAAAGATCTATTTTTTTTTCATCATCAGGTTGATCATATACCTGCAAAGAAACTAGATTGTATTGTTCCGGAAGATAATACTGGTCTTTTCCCTCATCGAGTATGGGGAGGGGCAGACTGTCGTCCCAATGTTCGCCAGCGATCGTACTTTTTTCAGATACTCTGCCATATATCCATGAAGAAGCTGCAACACGAGTGTTTGGCTTGAGATAGAGATTCGTAAAGTAAACAATTCCATTCGTGGCAATCAAAAAAAGAAAAAAAATCTTCACATTTTTTTTAAACTTCATAAGTGAGTAAGCGGCAAAAAGAGAAAGGAAAGGAATGAGAAGAATATAGTATCGAGAAAATTTATTAAACCAAGCCCCAGACCAGGCAAAATAGGCGAGGGGAAAGATAAGCAAAACGATGAGAAGAAATGAGCGGGGGGGCCGATACAATTTCCTGGCCAGCATAAGAAAGCCTAGAACGGCAAGAGGAAGCGACACGAACCCGAAGGTAAGCGGAAAAATTCTGAATAACTGGTAAAGATAGGGGATTGTCCCCTCATAAATGATGACAAAGGGAGGTTTATTCAATCCGAGGACGACACTTTGCATATAACGTTGCTCTTCATTAAAGCGGCTAAAGTCAATTATCTGGTAGGGTGCCAATATGGTCGAACTAAAAATAAAAATGACCAAAAGAAATATAAAATAGAGCGTCAGTCTTAGTTTCTTTCCCGTTGTGATCAAAAGGAAAACAAAAGTAGTAAGCGGTATCATAAAAAATGACGCCGCTGTTATTTTACTCGCCGCCGCCAACCCTAAAATCAGTCCCACCAAAGGGAAGAGTTTAAAGCGGTTCTTTTTTATAATCAAGCAACATATATAAACAATAAGTGAAAGAAAGAAGGTTAGGATTGCTTCTGTAGTGATAAAGTGGGCGTGTTGAATGATTCCGGGAGAAAAAATAAATATGAAAAGAGCGATAAAGCCGATTTTCTCATCAAATAACAATTTTGCCGTATGAAAAATCACGAGCGCGGCACAGACCATAATCATCGCGGAGAGGATGCGTCCAGAGAACAAGAAATTATTTATGAAAGGCGTCAGTATCGAAGTTAGTTTATAGAGGTAGAGTGGCAACGGGCCATAGTAAAACATGTGAGGATTCAAGGGAGATGAAGGAGATAAGAACTCGCCCAAATTTTTTGGTAGTTGTATGTTTGAAGCGTTGACATATAGTCTTTCATCAGGATGGAGATAATGACCTCCATCCCAGCCAAATCCATATATATTTAAAAAAGCCGAAATCGAAAGCAGAATAAAAAGCAAAACATTTTTTTTACTGAGCAGTTTAGTTCTATTGGTCATTAATATGGCGTGCAATATCCTTAAGCGACATGAATTTATATCGGTATTCGATGTCTTTATCAAAGAAATTTGAAAGCCAAAAAATTTTGCATTGCAGAGCTTTGGACTCAAGGCGAGAGGAAAGATGTTGTACGATGTCCCAATTATCTTCTACGAAAGCATTCAGTTCAAGTTTTTCAATCATCTTTTGTTTAAATACATTCGGCTGCTCGTCATTTTTGTTATAAAAAATATCAGTAAATTCTATATCAGTTTTTAATTTCCCCAGCCATTTGTTAAGGTCTCTTTCGAGAAAGCTGTATCTGCCTGTTATAAGATAAGCCTCGATTCGCTTATTTTTGACAAGATCACCAATCTCTCTCAAACCCTTATTTTTTCTAAAGCTGGTTTTGTGGAGAAAACCCCATATGGCGCGATCGAGCGGGTTTGTAGGAACAAAAAATTTCCTGGCTTTATTTTTGACGAATACTTTCTTAATTCCTACCGCCAAGGGGCGAAGCACTCGTAGTGGGTTATAGAGTATTACTCCGTCGAGATCGAATCCAACCCGTGGAATTTTTCTACTCTCTTTTATCATAAGCGTTCACTGTTAACTAAAGATAAAATTATACAGGAATATAGGTTCCTTCGCGGCTACTTGTTATATGGCGTTGTGTATATGTATCCGGAATTGTCTTCGATACGTCTTGTCGTCCCTCCGGGATACTTACGTTGTATTTCTTCTAATCGATTTTTATATTGATTGGAGACAACAAATACCTTGGGCCCATTCATTTCAGGCAGAGGAGCAGAGTCTACAAGTGAGGTGATCGGTAGGCTTGGGGTAAAATACCAGAACACACAGTCTTCCGGATAGATAACCGGTTCAGAAAGCAAAATGACCCTATAATCGTGTGAAAGCGTTTTTAGGTACTCGCTTACATACATACCTGGTCTTTTCTGAAACAGTTGGATATTATTTCTTGGATTGTCAAAGAAGTATATTTTCAGATTAATAAAGACGATTGTACACATAATTATAGTAAGAAAGAGATAGGGGAGAGATTCGAGAATGGGAATGTTAGGTATTCTCCTTTTAATAGTTTGTATGATCGAATAGAGCGAAATTCCGACAAAAATATAAACAGCAGGAAAAAGCCCTACGATCCGGTGATAGGTAACAGGGTCAACCGTAAGCATGGTAAAGGCAAAATAAGTAAGCCAAAACCAAATAAGCAATAAGAAATATTGAACTTTCTTAAGGTTTTTGAGAGCGATCAACTGACCAAGAAGAAATAGTGTTAAGGTAAGCAAATCGAGCAGCCTTCCTCTATACCCGTATTGCGTACTTGTGTCACCACTATTTTCAGATAGATCCGAAGATCTTTTGATGTTATTTATGAGCCAGGCCATCCTGTTTTTTGTTTTGTTTGCAGCTTCCATATGTTGGATAGTATTTGGATCATCGCTGAAGATATAAGAACTGCCGACTCTACCAAGGATTGTGGACGGATTTTTTGCGTAATAAACAATCATTGGCATATATACAATAACCGCCGTAACCACAGTAATTGCAAAGAATGTAATAAGCCTTTTCCTATCCTCTCTCACGCGAATGAGCTGGTGAAAAAAAAGAAAGATTACTAGTACTGGAACAATTTTAAAAACTAAATATTGGTAGTTCCCCAGACCGATAAGTATCCCTATTGCAAAAAAAATAGACTTTTTTTTCTTTAGAAATCCAAGATAAAGAAGTAAAAAAACCACTACCTCAGTAAAAATACTCATGACATTTAGGCTGCCGACTCTCGTTATGGCAAGCCACCAGTGAGAGGTGAAGAGTAGGATAAGCGAGATAAAAGCGATCGTCCGGTTAAACATAAGGAGCGTCATGATGAAAAGGGGAAGTAAGGTAAGCGTACCCAAAATCGCAGAGGGAACCCGCGCCGCCGTGATGGTATCTCCAAATAAAAAGTAGGAAGCTGCATGTAAAATGAAAGCTGGAGCGGGTACGCCCCACCACGAGGTACTTATCAGGCTTTGCGTCTCTCCTGTTGCAATTTGTTTGCCTGCGTTCGCAGTAAAGAGCTCGTCACAATGAACTGATGGAGGATAATTCTCTAAATTATATACATTTAGGAAGAAAGACAAGAGGATGCAAAAAAATAACAATAGCAAAGTTTTCTTATTCATACAAAAGTATTATCTATCCCAATATATTATAATAATAACCACAAAGGTCGATTGCAATTAATATATGTTACCCGTACTCTTAGATCTCAAATTCGTAAAAATTTATACTTTCGGAGTCTTTTTGGTGCTCGCTTTCTTTTGGGGAGCCTTTTTTTTATGGCGAAATATACGACTCACTTCCTTTAAGGAGGAAGAAATATTCGATGGACTTTTTCTCACTCTTTTCGGATCGCTTTTTTTTTCACGGCTAGTATACGTATTTTTGAACATCCAAAAATTTGGCTTTAATATTCTAAAATTTCTTCTCATCAATGGCTATCCAGGCCTGTCTCTTTACGGAGCGCTTATTGGTGGAGGAGTGACTCTCTATTTGTATTGTCGTTTGAAACATATCGATTTTAAGGAAGTGGTTGATTATTTTGTTCTTCCCGTCTTTATTGCCTTGACCTTCGGTAAATTAGGAGCTTTTTTTGCCGGTTCAGATATAGGGACAAAGACGACATTTCCCCTTGCAGTCAAATATGTTGGCTACGATGGCTTTCGGCATATTACTCCGATCTATGAGGCTCTTTTCTTTTTTATCGGATCGATATTGTCGTATAAACTACTCTTTGCGGTGAGGAAAGAAGTGTTAAGGCGTGGATTCGTTCTTTATTTTTTTTGTTGGTATTTTGCCCTAATCTATTTTGTATTTGACAAAATCAAAGAGAACCGTTTATACTTGTTGGGTCAAAGTTTGAACGTAAGTATTTCGGGATTAGTTCTTGTGATAATGACTTTGTACTTTATATACTATTTCAGGAATTCAGTCTTAGCGTATGTCAAAACACATAGCAAAAAAATTACTCAAGGAATTTCAGGAAAAATTGCTCGCAGACGCGGTGAATCTGAAAAAACAGATAGAGGAGCTTAAGAAAAGTGACCCCTTTGCAGATCCGGATCACGCCACAGATAATGCTGCGGTAGACACCGATGTCCGCGAACAAGTAGGCCATGACACGATTGAAGCTGAAATCAAAGATCTTCAGAGAAGACTACAAGATATAGAGATCGCAGTACAAAAAATACGAAAAGGAAAATATGGAATGTGTGAGCGCTGCGGGAAAGAAATTCCTTTACCTAGGCTCAAAATCCTTCCCGAAGCCCGCTACTGCGTCGACTGCGAACAAAAACTGCGGAGGTAGTATACTCAATATATGACTGAGATTCCGTTTCAGATGTTGTTTGGCGCATTTCTCTTTCTCTTCTTTCCGTTAGTTGGTGGCTACATAGCGGTAAGATACAAAATTTCTCCTTTGGTAGGATATATAGTTGGGGGGATCTGTCTTCATCTTCTCTGGGGGGAGCGTCTCCCTCATGAATTCATCAATAGTTTCTCCATGCTTGGATTGGTTCTCCTCATCTTCACTATCGGTCTAGAAACAAACTTCGCCTCCATTCGAAGATTCGGAAAATTCGTCATTCTGGGAGGTTCTCTGCAGATAGGATTCAGCGCTCTTATTTTATATTTCATATCTCTTATCTTTGGTTTTACCCTGCTGGAATCTGTGTTTATCGGGTTTGCTTTCTCCCTTTCATCTACGGCCGTAGTATCTAAGATCATTCAAGAGCGAGGAGAGGAGAATTCCCTTTTGGGGGGACTCGCCATAGGAGTTCTCATATTTCAAGATATAGTATTCATTCCTTTGCTCATCATTCTCTCTTCATTTGGAAAAGATAGATCGACGTCAGATGTCCTTATGCAAATAGCGATAAATACAGGGAAAGCAGCTATCATTTTATCAGTTATCTATTACGTAGGACAAAAGATTGTTCCCTACATATTTAATAAAATTGCAAAAAAATCCCGCGAGATTCTTAATTTATGCATAATTGTCTTTATTATTGCTGCATTGGCTTTCTTCTCGCTCTTGGGGATGTCTAGTTTGCTTGCTGCCTTCGTGGCGGGAGTTCTTTTGGGGCAGACGATCGAACATTACCATATCTTTTCTCAAATTAGGCCGCTAAGAGATCTTTTGGCTGTCGTTTTTTTTGTTTTCTTGGGGTTGACGATCAACTTAGGTTTTGTATTGGCAAATTTAGTACCGATTCTATTTTTTCTCCTATTGGTTATCCTGGCAAAGTCATCCCTCATCCTCATCATCTATTTGTTTT
>Ga0155257_113_pt1 | contig 9040 bp, 9 predicted proteins | sample RifCSPhighO2_02_FD_106225 | JGI IMG/M metagenome (GOLD analysis project Ga0155257, IMG submission 106225) | Candidatus Roizmanbacteria bacterium RIFCSPHIGHO2_02_FULL_39_9
CTCGCCTTCTTGGGATCGTAAAGAAGCGCGCCAAACTCAGAAAGCCCTTCGTTAAAAGAATGATAGTATGTTCTGCTTCCGTCAACGCTGTCATACGAATATATGGTACCAATTACCATATGCCCATATTCATGCACCGCGGACTTTGTTGATTTTAGACTAAGCCGCAGTGTTTGTGTAGAATTGTTCGCTATGACCTTGCTTCCCCCACTATCGGTAGATTCTATACGCTGTAGTCGATCTATAGCCTGTTCTGCCAGTTTTTCGTCTAGTCCGAGCTTCTCTACATACAGTTCTTGAGCTTGCTCTAAGTACTCAACGGTTTCTTCCTGTTTTTCACACGTCCACTCGGCTTGAGGACGATTTATGCCAGCACCATTAAAAAATTTATTTTTCAGTCCCTGGATAGGAGGACTCATCTGTGACCAGTCAATACTCTCGCAGATAATAGGCACAGACATATAAGCGAAGGGATTAGGCGTGGGAGTAGGCTTTGCAGGTGCACACGCAAAGAGAGATAAAACAGCAAATGCTGCCAGCCACAACGGAGCTTGTCTTACTGAAATACCGGTTTTTGTTTCCGACATCTCTGAATTATACTATAGGTTTAAAGATATTACAAAGAGAAGATATCTTAGTTTTTTTGTTCTCCCATAGGAATGGATCGAAAAGCTTTTGTTGGGATGCTTTGAAATGGTGAGTCCGCTTGACGGACTATCACCATCAAACCTTCAATCACTTTCAGATCGTTGTATAAAACAGCTATTTCAACACTTCTTCCAATAATTCAGGAAATTCGTTTGTTTTCATTTGAAAAAAAAGAAAATGGAATTTATTTTCTAGCTTAATCACTCTTGGGTTGAGAGATTCTGTATATAATTTCTGCGATTTAAGGTGGTGGGTAAAATCGTTCGAAATAAAAAGCACAATTTCATCTGCAATTTTTGATCCGTCAATTGGCAATTCAAAATCATACAAATCTCTTCGGGTATCAGAATCTCCCACCGGAACTTTAGCTGGTGCAACAAGAATGAGTTTTTTTATTTTTTTACCAGTTTCATGAAGGTAACGCACCATGAATGCGCCTCCGCAGCTATGACCTACGAACATGGAATTTTTACTAAATGAATACATCTCAAATTCCTTTTTCCAGTCAGTGTATTTTGGATTCCAGGAAATGGGGAGGTCAGGAGCGATTGCATCAAATCCTTTTTCTTTCAATTTTTGTTCGAGCCAATTCATCCATCGTTTATCTTTAGGAGTAACCATCTTTTCAGAAGGAGGACAGCCATGAAGAATAATAATTCTGTCAAAATTTTTCATTGTGAACTTATTGTACCAAGAATGGAACTCATTGAATTTATATCTTCAAAAGCTATATTTAACCTTAAAATATTACTCGATTCCAGTTTCCGTGACTTTTAGTAGTCTTTGAAGAGTTTATCGTCAACGTAGACAGCAATGGTAGGTTTCAAAAAAAATAATCCTTGAGGTCGAACGTCGAAGCGCAAGTTATGCTTTTCAGAGTTCCCGACTGAAACATTGATTATTGGGGACTGTCCCGCAAGTAAAACTCGATTTTTAGCAATCACAACTCCATCCGATTTTATAGTAATATCCCCTAACCATTTCGAATATTTGAAATTTATCTCATGCTTCTCTTTTTCTCCAACTTCAAACTCAAATTCTGTTACAAATAACATATTAAGCTCAAGTATAATAACAAAGTTGTCAAAATACAAGTGAGCCACCGGGGACTCGAACCCCGAACCACCTCGTTAAGAGCGAGATGCTCTACCAGTTGAGCTAGTGGCCCTTCGCTTCGCTCAGGGTAAACCCTTCCTTTGCTCAGATAAACCCTTTACCCTAAGTGCCCTCAGGAGGAATTGAACCCCCATATGCGGTTCCGAAGACCGCCGCTTTATCCGTTAAGCTATAAGGGCGCTAGAATATATTATACTATAGTATGCTCTACTCGATTTTATATGTTTTAGTTATTTTACTTGAACTTTTATTTGCTCTCGGATTTTCGATCTATACTTTTTTTCTCATTTACTCCAATCTTAAAGGATCTCCTTATGTCCCAACTAAGATGAAGGAGGCGCGAATGATCCTTGAACAAGCGAAGCTTAAACCAAATCAGCTATTCCTGGAGCTCGGGAGCGGTGATGGGAGACTGTCTAGACTAGCAGCAAAAGATTACAAGGTGAATTCGATAGGGATCGATGTTAATCCTCTTCTTAATTGGTATGCCAGATTATGGGCTCGTTGGCTAAAAATTCCCCGAGTCACTTTCCTGACTCAAAATATTTTCCAAACTGATTTACGTAAAGCCGATGTGTTATATCTTTTCCTTATGCCAAAACTTATTGAAAAACTTAAACTCAAGATGGAGAAAGAGCTTAAAAAGAACTCGCTTGTTATTTCACACGGCTTTAAAGTGCTTGGGTGGGAGGCTAAGTGTTTCAAAACTCTCAATCACAGACCTTTCCCCACTTATTATTACCGAGTCTAAATTTGACTTAAAATATTCATTATCTTATAGTTAAGTATGAGCAGGAAAATTGGATTATATCTTGCATTATTTCTTACTTTCATCAGCCTCAATATTTTTTTGAGTCTTCAGCTGTATCGGCATTTTCAGAAGGGCCAGGAAATTCAGAGGATATTGGGAGAGATAGATGAAAGCAGTAAATTTATAGAACAGTTCGATGAATCAAGTGCGCCTTTTTCAATTACGACCATTGGAACAGAGGTCAACACCTCCGATGCCCGCGTCGCCAATCTTAAAGTGTTCTTTCGAAAATACGGTTCACCACTTTATGACTATTCCGAATTGATCGTTAATGTCTCTGACAGTTATGGATTTGATTATCGTTTGCTTCCTGCGATCGCTATGCAGGAATCTTCGCTCTGTAAATTTATTCCACCTGAGTCTCACAATTGCTGGGGGTGGGGTATCTATGGGGACAATGTCATTCGTTTTACGGGGTATGAGGACGCAATTGAAACAGTTGCACTCGGTCTGAAGAACGAGTATCTGGATAAGGGCTTGATTACTGCTTCCCTAATTATGGAAAAATATACTCCTTCTTCAAAAGGGAGTTGGGCCTACGGAGTGAATACTTTTTTAAAAGCTTTGGAATAATTACTGGATGGATCTGGCGGACTGTAATTCTTGTGAAAGTGAATAAAGAGTACCTTTGCTTTTTGAACGGGCAGCAAACAGTGAGCCTCTTTTCTTTTTCTTTGATATCATCGCTTGCATCCATGTCCTCGACTCGCTAATTTTAGTACGCAACGTCCTTAAGATGCTGAGGATAATCTCGAAAAATCGGATGTGGTATATTCCGGGCTTCTCCGGGAGTGATTCAAGGGTAAGATTTTGTATATCTTTGACCTCCTGAAGTAAAGCTGAGTCGGCTTTTTTTATAAGTTCTATTTCTTTCCTGATCTGTTCAGTAAGCTGTCTAATTTCCCTTCTCACGATCTCTTGTTCATAGTACTGTTGATAGTTGAATATCGAAAACTCTTTTCGCTGACCCAAATTCTGTTTTTTGAACTCTCTAGTTGATCCGAGGTACTCGAATTCCGATCTATCCTCACTGGCAGAACCGCCAAAAAATTGGTCAAAGATACTTGATCCCATTTTCTTGACTTGGTCTTTGGCTGTGTTTGTTACGGAAGATCCAATATCCTTAATTGACTCGATGGGATTTTTGTTATATAGGGAGGACGATTTCTTGTTTTTTGATCCTATAGTAGTTGAATTCATGCTAGAATTATACTACACACCTAATAAGTAATCAAGCGTCTTTTGCTTCCTTAAGATCGATGCGTAAAAGTAAGAATTAGCCTTCGCTACCTCCTTCTCCTTAGGATCTTGAATCGTTTGGAAGAGCTTATCGATTTCTTCCTGTTTTACCGTAATATTCTCCTTGTCTGCCACTTCTGAAAGAAGAAACTCCAATTTATAGGTATCCTCTATCTCCTTACGGAAGCTCTTTTTTAGTTGTTCCTGAGTAATATTCTTGCTCTTTAAATATGCATCGACAGTAAGTCCTATCTTACGAATATCAGAAAGAAGATTGGAGAGTCTCCTCTCAAGCTCTCCCTCGATAATAAGGTCAGGAATTTCAGCCTCAGACTGTTTAAGCAGTTCACCGAGTATCGAGTTAAGTAACGACTGTTTCTTTTTTTCCCGCACTTCGTTGGTCTCTTTTGCTTCAACCGCGCCTTTCCCGGGTACCCAGATATCTCCCTTTTTTTTCTCAGCCTTCACTTTAAGGATGATGTCTTTATAGGAGGCGAGTTTGACTACTGGTTTTTCCGCCACCGTTATTTTGACTTCCCAGTCTTCATTCTCTTTCGCCTTTACAAGCTCAATCTTAGGGGAGATAACTGGTTTTAGCTGTTCCTTCTTAAGTATCTCTTCATAGATTTGAGGAAGAGCACCTCTAATAATCTCTTCATAGATAACCTCTCTTTTCAGTTGTTTTTCTATAAGGTGCTTCGGAGCTTTACCTTTTCTAAAACCTTGAATCTCGGTCTGCGCAGATATTTTTTTGAAGGCTTCAGAATAATATTTTTCTATGTCCTGTTTGGGAAGAAGGACCGAAATTTCGACAGTATTTTTAGGAAGTTTTTTCAACGAATATGTATACATAAAGTCCAATATGCATGAGTTAATACTTTATAATTCTACCCCATTTGGGTTCAGAATGAAAGCGACGTTTTCTTCTTCTCGCTTAAACTCGGACATAAAGTATTGTACTCTTGTGGACCACGTGGGACTGGCGGCATAGATGGGAGCTATTTTTTCTACTGTTTCAGCTCCCTTATTTATATAATTTTCTCTTAGTCCCTTTCCGACAGTTTCAATACCCTTTCCCCAATTCTCAAACATAATAAGACCACCACCCCAACCAAAGGGATTATAGGAATCAGGATAGGTAAATTTACCGAAAGTTGACTCGAGTCCGGTAATGGAGGGTAATAGATAACAGTCAAGCTCATAGGTGACACAGGCGGAAATAAAAGAGTCCACCTCGTCGGCAAGCGGCGAATTATATTTTTTGAGCAGCCTGGCAATTGCTATCTTTTTCGTCATAACAGAAGTTGTATCCGTATTTTTACTCCTAAGCCTTGCGATCACAGCAGAGTTTCCTGCCACATTTTGGGCGTGCGTAGGCAAAGCCAGCATTAAAAAAATTAGAGTGAGAATGAGAGTCATTATTAGTTTTCTCATAAAAAAATCCTAAAGCTTTTCGAGATGAACTTGAAAAACCTTAGGATATAGCTGAATTATAGCACTTTTCTATAAGATTGTCAAGTACATAACAAGTGTGTATTTTAGCCTCATTTTAGGCTATATGAAAGGTATATTTATACATCAATCTGAGAACAGTGTTTTGTAAATGCTATCTTATAGTTAAGATTACTTTTTCAGAAGTTGCTCAATCGGGGCGTATGGATTATAATAAAATGCCGTTAAATCGGAACTTGTGAATGACCGCTTAGCTCAGCTGGCTAGAGCGTCACATTGACATTGTGAAGGCCGGGGGTTCAAGTCCCTCAGCGGTCACCAGAACAAACATTTTTTACTTGACATTCAAAAATTTTTCTGTAGGATAATTAGTATGAGTAAATTGCTACTAGTAAATTGCACCACAACCACTCCAACCTAAACGGAGGGTTGTTTTTATGACAAATTTCCCTCCGAAAGGAGGGTTTTTTTATGATTTTATATAGCACAAATAAGCGTTCACCAAGGGTAAGTTTTGAAGCGGCCTTGTTTCAGGGTCTTGCTCCCGATGCCGGCCTCTATTTCCCGAGCTCCTATCCTAAGTTCACGAAACAAGAGATAAGAAATCTTATTGGTAAACCATTGCCAGAAATAGGTTATCAGGTACTAAACAAGTGGTTGTCTGATGAAATAGACAGCGTATCTTTAGCTAAGATAGCAAAGGCTGCTTTGGACTTCCCCATTCCGATTAAACAGGTCGGGCCCTATTATGTTCTGGAACTTTTTCACGGTCCGACAAATTCTTTTAAAGATGTGGCGGCAAGAGTTCTTGCTCAATTAATGAATCATTACCTGCTGAGAAGAAAACAGAAGATGACTCTCTTCGTAGCCACATCCGGAGATACGGGGGGAGCCGTAGCGCAAGCATTCAGTGATACACGAAGAGTCGACGTATTTGTACTTTTTCCAAAAGGACGGGTGAGCAGCCTTCAGGAGGAGCAGCTTACGAGAGTAGGAAAAAATGTGCGACCTATTGAAGTAGAGGGGACGTTCGATGATTGTCAGTCATTAGTTAAAAAGGCCATCATTGATCGAGAGCTACAATGGTTAAATATCTCTTCAGCCAATTCGATTAATATCGGAAGATTGCTGCCACAATCTATCTACTATTGGTATGCTTATTCTCGACTAAAAAAACGTAATATAGAATTTGTTGTACCAACAGGTAATATGGGAAATATAACTGCTGGTCTATTGGCGTATAAGACCGGTATGCCTGTTTCCACTTTTCTGGCTGCAACGAATAGAAATAACTCCCTAGTGAGGTATTTGGCTACGAGGAAATTTATCCCAAAAAAGTCGGTTTCTACTTTATCAAATGCTATGGATGTGGGGAATCCGAGCAATTTTACCCGTATCATGGAGTTATTTTCACACAATCACTTAGAACTTAAACGACTTATAAAAGCCTCATCGATAAGTGATAGTCAAACAATTCAAACCATTAAAAGCGTGTATAAGAAATATCACTATTTATTAGATCCCCATTCTGCAGTGGCATGGGCCGCTGCCGGAAAAAGAGTGAAAGCAAAAGGCCCCACATTGCTTCTTAGTACGGCTTCGCCTCTCAAATTTGCTGACGAAATTTTTAAATCAACCGGGATAAAATTTGACTCGTACTGGCGCAAACTTCCCTTTATGAGAAGGAGAAAGAAAAAAATCTCAGTAGAGAACTCATATCCAGCATTTAAAAATGCAGTTTTAACTCAATTAAAAGTTATATAATAAAAAAATGGATAAAGATAAGGAATATCTTAACGATCTGCGTCATTCGTGCGCTCATCTTCTTGCGGCTGCAGTTAAACAGTTGTACCCAGGAGCACACAACGCTATCGGGCCAGCGATTGAGAACGGCTTCTATCAAGACTTCGATATGGGAAAGTGGTCCGTTTCCGAATCAGATCTGCCAAAGATCGAGCAGAAGATGCGCGAGCTTCTAAGAACATGGAGACCATTTGAAGAGAAGGTGGTATCGGACGAGCAAGCAAAAAAGGATTTTTCCAATAATCCCTATAAACTAGAACTCATTGACGAATTTGCGAAAGAAGGAAAAAAAATTACTGAGAACAATCCGGGAAATTTCCCGGATCTGTGTAAAGGCGGACATAGTAAAAACCCAAAGGATGAACTCAAGCATTTCAAGTTGCTTTCAATTGCGGGAGCTTACTGGAGGGGCAATGAAAAAAATAAAATGTTGACCCGGATTTACGGGACCCTTTTTTTGTTGAAAGACGAACTCAACAAATACCTATGGCAACTTGAAGAAGCAAAAAAAAGAGACCACAGAAAAATTGGAAAAGAGCTAGATTTGTTTACCTTTTCCGACTTAGTCGGGAAAGGACTTCCTCTTTTTACTCCCAAAGGGACTCTTGTCCGCGAGCTGCTCAATGATTTTTCCCAAGAACTCCGCCTCAAAAGAGGATTCCAAAAGGTGTGGATACCCCACATAGCGAAAAATGATCTATACAAAGTATCGGGACATTGGGATAAATTCGGCGACGAGCTTTTTCTGGTAAACAGTCAGGAAACATCCGATCAGATGGTTCTCAAACCGATGAATTGTCCTCACCACCAACAAATCTATGCAGCAAAGTTGCGAAGCTACAAAGACCTACCAATCAAATATATGGAAACGACGGCAATCTATCGCGATGAGAAAGCAGGAGAAATGATTGGCTTATCCCGAGTAAGATCCGTGACACAAGACGATAGTCACTCGTTTTGTACACCGGAACAGATAAAAGATCTCTACTCCGAACTTATCGAAATAACGAAAGAATTTTTTGATCGTCTGGGGATGAAATACAAGGCTCGTATTTCTTTACGCGATCCAAAGCAGCCCAAGAAATATCTGGGAGATGAAATGCTCTGGGAGAAAGCACAATCAACTCTCTTAGAGATAGCAAAAGCGAACAAACTTGACTTTTACGTAGCTGAAGGTGAGGCGGCATTCTATGGTCCTAAGATCGATTTTATGGTGCTGGATGCGCTAGGACGCGAATGGCAACTCGCTACGCCCCAGCTCGATTTTGTTCAGCCAAAACGATTCGGTCTAACCTACACAGATTCTGCTGGAAAAGCTCAAACGCCCGTCATGATCCATTTTGCTTTAATGGGTTCCATTGAAAGATTTTTGTCTGTATATATAGAACATACTGCAGGAATATTCCCTGTCTGGCTTTCTCCGGTTCAAGTTGCTATACTTTCCATTTCGGATAAGCATATCGATTATGCAAGAAAGGTCAAGGAAGAGCTTGAGAAACAAAATATAAGGACTCAATTGGATCGCGAGAATAGAACAATAGGAGCAAAAATCAGAGAGTCAACCTTGCAAAAAATACCGTATATGATTATAATTGGTGACAAAGAGGTGCAATCAGAACAATGTTCAGTTCGCACACGCGAAGGTAAAGATTTAGGTAAGATGCGGGTTAATGAGTTTATTCAAGAATTGAAATCTCAAATTGAGAAATTTCAGTAGACGACAACCGGTAAGAAAATTTTATTTCACTAATTATCGAATCGAAGCTCCCGAGCTTAGAGTTATAGATCGAGAAGGAAAACAGGTTGGAATTCTGAATAAAACTCAAGCCCTCCAAGAGGCTCAAAAACTTGAGATGGATCTTGTGCTTATCGCTCCTAATGCCAAGCCCCCCGTAGCGAAGATCATTGACTTTAAGAAGTTCCTATATCAAGAGGAAAAAAAACAGAAGGAAGCAAAAAAAGGGATAAAAA
>Ga0155257_104_pt4 | contig 8862 bp, 8 predicted proteins | sample RifCSPhighO2_02_FD_106225 | JGI IMG/M metagenome (GOLD analysis project Ga0155257, IMG submission 106225) | Candidatus Roizmanbacteria bacterium RIFCSPHIGHO2_02_FULL_39_9
TTTAATAGCGCTTGTTGATTCGAGGGGTTTACCAAACATTTGAACAACAAGAGTTGTTTCTTCTCCATTTAAGATTCCATTGACAACCGCGAACCCAACTTGGGAGTAATCTCTACGAACAATATTTTCTTTATGGGTAGGGGAGTTCATCCATGCGTCGATGACTCCTTGACTAAACAAAAAGTTTTTAGCCAAGTTTTCACCTGCAAATTCATAGTTATAGCCTGCTCCTAAGATAAAATCCCAGGGAGTTTTCCCCTCAGGGCTATAATGAGACCAGTAATTTTTCGCAAACATGTCTGCTGCCTTTTTTTGAGCTGCCAGTTCGAGCTGCTGATTATAGTTGAGGCGTTGTGCATCGTTTTTAATTCTTACTTCATTTGTCAATTCAAGTAATTTTTCTTTCGTTATGTCTGTTGCATATCCTAACACTTGGCCAGAATGATTTGAGATGAGCTTAATTCCAAAGCCTAATACGAGAAAAAAGATAAGATAATACGTAAGGAATTTAGCATGAAGCACTCTCGCGCGAAAGTTGTTTGTTTCTTTAGGGGTAAAAAGATGTCCTAAGAAATGTCGTATTGATTTCATACATTACAGTAATTTTTTTACCCAATTAATATTGTGTTTTATATATACATATATAAGTATAATTCCTGCGGTATCGATAAGTATATCCCTTATTGTTCCTTCACGACTTGCTATGAACGTTTGGTGAAGTTCATCAGATCCTGCATAAGCCACAGCGACTACAAGAGCGAGAATATATCTTGTTTCCAGGCTGAATTCTTTATTTTTGAGTGAATAAAATGCCCGGAAAAGAAGCAAATAAAGAAATCCATACTCGATCATATGCAGTCCTTTAAAAATGACAAAATCAATTGTGAAAGTACCGGTAATTGTTACACTCTGTCGTGATGAAAGAAAAAAGATGAAAGACATCCAAAAGAGAGGAGGCAGCCAGTATTTTAAAAAACGTAAAATCATAGGTATATAAAAATAATACACTATTGTACTTTTAGATGTTTTTCTTCACCTTTAGAACAATCGAGGAGATGGCAAGAAGACTATATAGTAAAGAGGCGAGAGAAAGCGAAGAGGAAGTAACGCGGTAAAGTTGATTATTTCTGTCTGTCTTATTTATCGTTACTCCCAAAATATTATTATTATTTGGCGACTTTTCCAATAAGTTATTTTCCGGCTGCGAAAATAAACCAAGAAAAGATGATGGAGTCAGTGTAAGGGTAAGATGCGGTGGGGAAGATATGATTATCTTGGTTGGAGTGGGAGATGGTTTACTAGTTGGTTCCTTTGTTTCTGTGGCAATCGTAATAGCACATTTTTTGTTTGATGATCCCTTTGTCGGTTCTTGGATACAGATATCCTTTGCAGACAAGCTTTTTCTTCCCAGTGTTTTTCCTTTTTCTGCCGATTCATACTGAAGGTTGTCTTTTTCTTTTCCGTCGAAGTCAAGCAGGCGAATGGAGTCTTCGTCATTATTAAAGATAGAGCTCGTGATTTCGACAACTCCATAGTTTTTAGGATTAATCACCAGAGAGAATTTTTTTGGAGAACTTCCTCCGTCTGGAATATCGTCAATAAACCAATCAGTCAGATATACGACAGAATCATTATCATTGTACAGTTCAATCCATTCGTGATCATTTGTTTCCGGATTCACCATGACTTCTGAAATATAAATACCCGAATATGACTGAGGAGTCGGGGTGAGAATAGGAATGGGGCTTGGAGTTGTAGTGATATTTGTTTGGGTCATAGTGGGGGTGGGTTCGGGAATAGTTGTCTCGGTGGGATCGGGTTCATTACTATCTGTTATCGTTGGAGTGGGGTTTTCGGTAGGAGTAACAATTTGGATATCGATAGCTCCGTTATTTGCTTCTTGTGAATTATAGTTGCCCGAACCCGTGTATCTTCGCACTCTTACCTTATATTGACCAACTCCATCAAATTGTATAATGGTTGGATTTCCTATTTTTCCCCTTACTGATCCATTCCAGTCTATTCCTGACTGTATAGTGATAGGTAAATATTTAGTTCCGTCTGGTCCGCTATACCACTCTGACCCAGTAAAAGTCTCACCAAAGTAATTGGTTGTTCCTGATTTGTATAGATCTATTTTGAGATAGTTTGTCCCCGATGCTGCGCCCGATATGACTATGTTGATTGTAAATTCATCAGAGGGAGTTATCAGAGACGGAACATTAGAAATGGTTAGAGTGACTGCATTTACATGGAGAGGAAAGATAAATAAGCTAATACAAATAATTAAGAAAGAAAGAATAAGCTTCTGCCACATATACATTGTTTAAGATCTCAAGAAACAAATGTCAATGGATTATAATCTACAAAGGAGTTAAGACGAATAGACGTGAAGATATAACGTCGTAATATTACTATCTTTATGAATAAGTTTTACATAGGGAAGTGTGCATCCGAGAGAATAGCTACCTCTGTAAAGTTCTCCGTCCGCAACCGCGACAACACTATTTGATGATCCAGATATATCAATTCCATTATGAGATGGGTACCATCTATATGTTTGTACAAACCAGGTAAGACCATATCCTTGATGAAATTCGATAGTAGGTGACAAAGGCCAGTCCCAATCTCCCGAAGGATTCCAAGTATCTCCACCAGAATCATTTATATAATCCACAGACTTTAATTTTTGGAAAGGATTTATTACAGAGTCACCCTCTTGCACAATAAAATGCAGATGAGTTCCAGAGGAATTACATGAACTTCCGGAAATTAACGATGCAATAGTATCGCCTTTTTTTACATCACGGATTTTAGTTTCCGTGCCTGCTCCAGCTACAATCCCCTGTATAGCCGCAAATTCTGCTTTAGCTTGTTCAAGAAGTCTTTGATAAATTCTTTCGTCATTTTGCGTATCCGCTAAAATTTTTTGTTTTGCTACTTTTTGGTTATCTAACTCATCTTTTTGGGCGTTCAACTGAAGCTCTAGTTTATCGAGTTCTATTTTCTTTTCTTCTCTTAGATTTTTTTGTTCCTCAAAATTTAGTTTTGTTTCCTGAACTTGGACTAGAAGTTTCTGGTTATTTTGTTGAGCAGTCTTCATATATTTCATTCTGCTTATCAAATCGTTTGCGCTTTGGCTGTTAAGGAGCATATCGAATACTGAGATCGATTTGTTTTTATATCCGGCGACAACTTTATTGAGAAGTAAGTTGGAGAGATAATCCAGAGCATTATCTAAGCCGCCGATTCTGGTTGTAATGATTTCTATTTCTTTTTGCGTCGATTCGATTTTTGTTTCTGTCTCCTGGATTTTTAGAGTGGTCAAATTAATCTGCGAATTCATGTATTGGATTTGAGAGGAAAGAGTGTTTATTTTATTTTGCGACTCGGTAGCCTGTTTTTCGCATTCTTTGCTGATTTCATCAAGCTTTGCTGCCTGACCTCTATTGTTCTGGATTGATTCAAGAGTGCATTCAATTGCAGAGACGCTATTTGATTTGAAATAAGGGTGAAAGAAGATTAAAAAAAAGGCAAAAAAAATGAATGCAATTTTTTTAGTCATATATTTAATTATAGCGAATGACAAAGATTCGACTTCGTCAAATTTTTAGGTATTTTTGGATGGCAAGGAGAGTGGAGAATATGGCTATCCCCAAGCCAAAGAGAAGAGGAACCAAGAATATGAGGGAGAGAAATGTCATATTGAGCGGCCAGACAGTAATCTGGGCAACATAGAGGGAAAGCGTTAAATCGGGAATTCCCTTGAGATAAGTGTTTAGAAATGAGGACAAATAGAAAAGGAGTCCTAATATAATAAGAAAAGATCCGAGTGAAGCGGTGAGACCGAAGAAAGTTGATTCAAGCAAAAAAGGCTTCTTGATGTAAAAGTTGGTAGCTCCGAGTAAGCGCATTAATTCAATCTCGTCTTTTTTTAATGCTATCTTAAACAAAGTTGTCGTCAAAAGAACAAGAATGGAGAGGAATATCAGAAAGATGAAAAATATGATGGTAGTTTTTCGTAAAAGATCGGTGAGGGTGAGCAGTTTATCTACGATATCTTTCTGAAAGTTGACCTCATCGACTCCGGACTGTTTTTTAAGATAATTGGCTATTTCGGGAAGATCGGTAGGATTTTTCGCAAAAATCTCAAGCGATGCGGGCAAGATATCAGAGGAAACCATCTCTAAAAGGAGCGGATTTTCCTTATTCAATTCCTTATAGATTTTATACGCATCATCTTTCGATACATATTTGATCGACTCAATTTTATTCGTGTTCATGAGATTATTACGAAGTTTGAAAATCTCATTTTCTTGTACACTCGTTTGAAAATATACTGTGACCTGGGGGCGGGTTTCTACATAGTGGAGAAGACCATAGAGAAAACTTAAAGCTATCAAAATTGCCGTTGACATAAAAAGGGTAAAGAATAAAATCATGAAAGCGGCAAGCGATTGATACGGAGTTCTACGAATCGAGGTAAAAATTTCTTTCATATATCATATTCTCCTTTCTCCAGATCTTTTATTATCTTGCCGTTTTTTAGTGAAATCACTCTTTTTTGGAAACTATTGACAACGTCGGTATTGTGAGTTGCGATGATGATTGTTTTTTTTCCCTCTAATTTCTTAAAAATCTTCATGATATCCCAGGTGGTTTGCGGGTCGAGATTGCCGGTTGGTTCGTCAGCAAGGATAATGTCGCGGTCTCCGACGATTGCACGAGCGATGGCTATTCTTTGCAATTCGCCGGCCGAGAGTTGGGAGGGAAAAACGTCTTCTTTTTTGGATAGCCCTACCAAATGCAAAGATTCCTTAACGGCATCACTTATGAGTGACTGGTTTATACCGAGTATTTGTAGACTAAGGGCTATATTTTCGAAAATATTTTTATCAAAGAGTACCTTGAAATCCTGAAAGATAATCCCTATTTTTCGTCTCAATGTAGAAATTTCCTTAAATTTTTTTGTCGAGATACGAATTTCGTCTACGGTAATATCGCCTTTGGTAGGAAGTAATTCCCTTAATAATAATTTGAGAATAGTTGTTTTTCCCGCCCCTGATTGTCCCACAAGAAAAACGAACTCCTTTGGCTGAATTTGAAATGAAACGTCTTCGAGGGCAGTGGTGCCAATGGGAAATTTTTTGCTGACTTTCTCAAATATAATCATTAGTTTATTGAAGTACTTCAACCAAGCCAACATCCATTAACCACCCGGCTTTTTCGGCTTGAAAAGTTTCTCCCCATACTCTCACTTTTTTTCCCACGTATTGGGACAGATCAACCGTAGAAGAGGTAAGATAGACATTCTGTGATTCGCCGCCTGGTCGTACTAGGTGGAAATTTCCTTCCCCATCGACTCCTCCTTCTTTTAGTGTTCCTTCAGCTTTATCTTTGAACGTTTTTTTATCGGCAATACCAGCTGTCTTTTGAGTAGTTATATTTTGTGAAGTAATTTGTGATTTAGCTAAAAAAGTACTGGCAAAAAAGCCAATAATGACTCCTACAAAAATCACCAACACCAAGACAATAAAAAAAGGCTGAGCAGATAATTTATTTTTATTTGAGTCTAGATCACGAATAACCGTGTCCGATTTTTTCTGATCATCCATAGTAAAAAGGATAGCAATAATTGCAAGGAAAAACAATATGGATAACCTATTGAGTCTTTATGTATGCCTCTATGAAAGTATCAAGATCTCCACCTAAGACAGAATCAGTTTGTGTTGACTCAAAATCGGTGCGGAGATCTTTTATGAGTTTATAGGGATGCAGGACGTATGATCGGATCTGTCTTCCCCAGGAAGCGATCTTTACTTTTTTAAATGTTTCGATTTCGCTTTGTTTTTTTTCTCCTTCGATCTTCCATAATTTGGCACGGAGTATTTTTAAGGCATTTTCACGATTTGCCCCTTGGTAGCGTTCTTCTTGGCATGATACGATTATGCCTGTCGGTCTGTGGGTGAGGCGAACAGCGGTTGCAACCTTATTTACGTTTTGTCCGCCTTTTCCTCCACTTCTGAAAAAGTTCCACTCCAAATCTTCTTCGTTGATGTGAATTTCTTTATCCTCGATCATGGGAAGGACTTCAACTAGCGCAAACGACGTTTGTCTCAATTTGTCCGCATTAAAAGGAGATTGGCGAACCAGTCGATGTACCCCCGCTTCGGCTTTAAGATAGCCGTAGGCGAAATTCCCATAGACGTTCAGCGTTGTGCTTTTTATTCCAGCTTCTTCGCCAGGTACACGCTCCAACTCTTCAAATTTCCAGCTTTTTTTTCCGAAGTAGCGCGTATACATGCGGAAAAGCATCTCGGACCAGTCCATAGCTTCGGTGCCTCCCTGTCCTGCGTGAATAGAGAATATCGCATCCCCTTTGTCATACTGTCCTGACAAAAAAAGAAAAATTTCATATTTTCGAATTAACTTTTCGGCTTCGCTTAGTTCATTTTCTTCAACCAGAAGTTGCATCATTTCAATATCTTCTATTTCCTTTTTGAAAGCGCCTATTTTTTTCATCACATCGGCTGCTTTTCGATGATCCTGCCAAAATGAAGCATCCAGTGTTTGTTTCTCGAGTTCTTGAAGCTGGATCTTTTTTTCGGGTAGATTCGCTTTTGCCAGAATACTTTCTAATTTTTTCTTTATCTCTTCCTTTTGCATGCTGATATTATACTGAAGTCTTATTTGAAGTCCTGACCGATGATGAGGATAATATCAGCGGTTTCATCCTCATTAAGGGCAGATTGTTTAAAAGAGGTAATATTTTCCTTTAAATCAGCCTTCAATACATCTGCGGCAGCGGTATGGCCTTTTTTGACCTGTAGCTCTGACTTTGTATAGTCAAAGTTATCTGCATTGCCGGTAAGAAGCTCCTGATAACCTTTCTCCTTTAGTAGATCTCTTACTTCACTTGCTTTTCCCGGCGTTCCCGACCCATTGAGAATCTTTATTTTAACCTCCTCTTTTTTAAGCACAAGAGTAGGTGTCGGACTTGGCTTGGGTGGGGAAGTTGGAGCAATAACTTTTGTAGAGTTGAGTGATAGTCCTTTAGGCGGTTCGGGTAATTTAAATTTAAATTGGGAAACTATAAAAAACAGTATGAAAGATAATACAAAAGACGAAACAAAGAGAAGTACTCCTTTCAGCGGTAATTTTACTTGGGGTAATTTCCTTGATCTGGTGCTTTCTTTTTTACTATGAGAAGCAAGAGAAAAGTTTTTGCGTTGTTGGTTGAAAATGAAAGCCCCAATACATGCCTCATATGATAACACCTTCAGAGAAGTATTAGGAGTACTCGTGAGTATTTTTAAATAATCCTGATAAAATTCCGGAATGATTCTCTTGAGCGGGTTTGTCCAGACACCGATCTCTTTTGTGAAGGTATCCTGACGAATTTTTTCAGATTGTTCACCGGCCAAAATAAGCCTATTAAGTTTGACGCCTTTCTTCTCCAGTTCCGAAGTTTTCTGTTTCAAAAGCTTCTCAATCTTGACCTCTTCGATTACTTTCTGCCATTTTTCAGAAGATGTTTGTCCAAACGAATCGTAGAGAAATCCTGTCAATTTGCCCTTTTCGTAGTTCACAAAATAAATATTTTCCTTTTTATCTTTACGAAGCGTTTTTTGAAAAAGCGTAAAGTAACAGACTGATTCCGGAAGAACACCATCGAGTTTAAGGTCGATCAACGCAAGAGCTTCCTTCAACTGGAGTAAGGTATCTTGTTTTATCGCGTAAAAATGTATAAATTTTTGTTTTTTTGTTTCCTCGCTGAAATAATCATACGCACTTTCATCCAAATTAATAGGAAGTTCAGATTTAACTTTGTCCCTGATGAATGCCTCCATGGCAGTGGTTACGATGTCAGAGGGAACCTCAAATCTTAGGAAGGAGTATGTTTCTTGCGGGATAATAAGTATTGTATTTTTTTCATTATTTCCGTTCTTCGAGATCTGTTCAAGAGCTTCTTTTACTGCTGAAGCTACATAATCAATCGAGCTTATTTTTCCTTCAACGAACAGATCCGACTGGTATGTTTTCGAAAAAAAACTCGTTTCGTATTGACCGAGTAAAGATTTTTTAAGAGATAGTGCTTTTACTTGATTTTTATCAATAAAAAGATACAGCATATTTTCATTATATACTCGTTTGTTTTCAAATTGCAAAATATGATATTCGGGATGAGGTTTAATGGTAAAATTATGTTTATGGAAGGCACAATCCAAGAGATAAAAAATAAAGTAGACATAGCCACTTTTATAGGATCTTTTATATCGATAAAAAAAACAGGAAGAAATTACAAAGCGCTTTGTCCATTTCATCAGGAAAAAACCCCTTCATTTGTCATATCTCCGGACAGACAGATTTGGCACTGTTTCGGCGCGTGTCAAGATGGGGGAGATGTCATCAAATTTTTGATGAAGTGGGAGAATATCTCATTTATTGAAGCTCTAAGAGAGCTTGCTGACAAGTTTGGTATTCGATTAAAAGATGTACGTTTCGAAGATCAGGAATGGAAAAGAAAAGAGAAAATAATGAGGATTAACAAACTAACCACGGATTATTATGAGTATATTTTGCATGAGACCAAATATGGCAATACTGCTCAAGAGTATTTAAGAAAAAGAGGATTAAATGAAAAAGTTATTAAAACATTTCATCTCGGATACGCTCCCTCTTCCTGGCATTCCCTACTCAAATTCTTACAGAAAAAATTTACCCTGGAGGATATTCTCACCAGTGGATTGGTTATTACATCGGAAAAAGGAACAGTGTATGACAGATTCAGAGGAAGACTGATTTTTCCCATAAAAGACGCAAGAAGTAATGTGATTGGTTTTTCGGGGCGACTTTTAGAAG